>Ga0256845_1000872_pt1 | contig 25982 bp, 25 predicted proteins | sample RiftiametaG_FD_189101 | JGI IMG/M metagenome (GOLD analysis project Ga0256845, IMG submission 189101) | Tube worm associated microbial communities from hydrothermal vent at the East Pacific Rise, Pacific Ocean - Riftia | ecosystem: Host-associated > Annelida > Integument > Unclassified ... | reverse complement strand
GCTATTAAAACCCACACTATATGATATTTCAGAAACCGTTGCCGTATTGTCTTGCAATTGCAGCAAGGCTTTTTCCAATCGGTATTCCCGGATATATTGGCTAGTGGATTTTTTAGTTAGGACATGGAGTTTGCGATGCAGTTGAGAGCGACTTACACCAACTTTTTTCGATAATTCTTTAGATCCAAACAGTTCGTCAGAGTAATTGGACTCAATAATAGAGACCAATTTTGTTAAAAATACTTTATTCATAGAATCTCCCTCGGGTATTTTTTAGCGTTTTTTTTAATGAAGCACAACGTTAAGTATAAGAATAGTGAGGGATTAAGACGTACTTACTTTTCGGATTAGCACTTAGCCAAATTTACAATTTTTCTTTTATATTTCCACTAAACGCAAAATTTTAAATTTGGCGGACTTTGTAAATATGTACCAACATTGGGTTTAGCACTTAACCCTTATTATTCTTATACTTAAGTTTGATTCCTTAACTTTTTAGAATAAATAAGAAAAAACAAAAGAGTGGAATAAGATTATTATATACGTGGAAGCCTAGACTTGGTCAACATTGAAAATCCCCTCTCTTTTCTACCTACATTTCGAACAGTTGTTTGAGGCTTTAGACCTCGTTTTTAAGTAGTAGAAAGTAAAGTAGATTGTCCTTTCAAAAAAAATTCTTATGAAGAAAGATACATTATTTTATGGTATGGATATCAGTAAAGATGTCTTTGATGTGATGGATGAAAAAGGCGTTCATTCCCAATTTGAAAACAATTATTCAGGTTTTAAAAAGTATTTGAAATTGTTAGATAAACATAGCCATTGTGTTATGAAAGCCACAGGCTATTATCATTACAAATTGGCCTATTTCTTATTAGAAAACAACATTAAAGTTTCCGTAGAAAACCCATTATCTGTTAAACGTTATATACAGATGAAGTTATCAAAAATCAAGACAGATAAGAGTGCTTGCAAATGACTCGTATCCTGAGTGTTTACACAAAACAATCAACAGCATTGAAGAACAAAATGCATGGAGAAGAAGTATTAGGTGTATTGTTAGGATGCTCTACCATGTTTCTTATTTTCATAGCTTTTTCAAAATGGTCTAATTTATGGGTCATAATCCACCATTTGGCCATTTCCATCAGTAATTCTGGGCTGTCATTTTTGTTTGAGAAAAATGCATAAAAAGATAGACCTACACTAGTGCCTTTTGCTTTTATTTTGGCATCACAAACTTCAATGATTTTTTCTTTTAGAATTCTTCTCATATTTATTAAAGAGCTTACTTATATGGGATAGCATCTAAAAAATGAGATATAGCTTCTAATCTTGCACTTATTTTTTGGTTGGCATTTATAATTATCCAAGGAACATCTGTTGTATTGGTAGTCTTAAACATGGCATCCTTGTACTGTGTATAATCATCCCACAATTCTTGGGCTTTTTCATCAACTGGCGTTATTTTCCAATGCTTTAATGGGTTTCTTTTAATTTCTAAAAACCGACTTGCTTGCTCTTCTTTTGTGATGGAAAAATAAAATTTAATGAGATACGTATCTGATTGAATCAACATTTTTTCAAAATCATTGACCTGAGACATGAAAATTTTATATTCTTTGTCTGTGCAAAAACCATTAACAGGTTCTACAACAGCCCTATTGTACCAACTTCTATCAAAAAAAACAATTTCTCCGGGTTTTGGTAAATGACTAATATAACGTTGAAAAAACCACTGGTTTCTTTCATCTTCCGTAGGAACATCTAGAGCAACTATTTTAATATGTCTGGGATTAATATATTCTGTAATCCTTCTTATAGCACCACCTTTTCCTGCGGCATCCCTACCTTCAAAAAGGATTACAATTTTCTTATTGTTTTTTATAACCCAATTTTGCAATTTTATCAATTCTGTCTGTAAGCCCTTTAGCTCAGTTTCATATTTGGTTTCGGCTAAAACCTTATTAAGATTTACTTTTTTATTTCTAAAAAGTGCTTTTAGGCCTACTTTAGAATTCAGTAATTCTAATTCTTCTTTTGTCAGTGTTTTCTGGGTCATTCTTATTTTCTTTTAAATATCAATTTGAACAGCACTTCTATGGTACTTGGTAATGATGTTTGGATCTGTGAGAAGTTGAATTTTTGAGGCTCCCTTTCCTTCGTATTCAAATTGTGATAAAATGTGTCGTATACTCTCTAATCTAGCTTCTTTTTTATTATTGGTCTTTACAATTATCCATGGGCAGAAATTGGTATGTGTCTTGTTGAACATTTGTTCTTTATAATACGTATAACTATCCCAGAGTTCTTGGCCTTTCATATCAACGGGGCTAAATTTCCAACGCTTAAGAGGGTTTTCTAACCTAGCATCAAATCGTTTTTTTTGTTCTTCTTTAGAGATGGAAAACCAGAACTTGAACACCTTTACATTATCCTCATATAGTAAATGTTCAAACTCTGGAACTTGCACCATAAATTGTTGGTATTGTTTTTCGCTACAAAAACCCATAACAGGCTCAACCACCGCACGGTTATACCAGCTTCTATCAAAAAAGACAATTTCACCCGGATTGGGCAATTCTTTTATATAACGTCTAAAATACCATTGTCCACGTTCCACTTCTGTTGGTTTGGCCAATGCTACAACTCTTGAGGAACGAGGATTTAAATGCTCTTTATATCTTTTAATTGAACCGCCTTTACCTGCAGCATCCCTACCTTCAAAAATAATGACTATTCTCATTTTTTTGCGGGCTACCCATTGTTGAAGATTCACCAATTCAGTTTGTAGTTTCTCTAACTCAATTTCATACTTTGCATTGTCTAAGTATTTCTCAATATTGATATTGTTTTCGTTGGCAATCTCTATTAAATCTTTTCTTGTTTTTACTTCTGCTAATTGATTGGAATTATATTTTGCCATTTCTTTTCACTTATTGTCAAAGGGGTTTGTACATGGTTAAAGAACCATGTTTTTATGAATTCACCACTCCCATTTTATTGATTATTACAAATACTGAAGGTTGTTTCTTTTTTGTATTATACTTAGTATAAAGATAATGAATTATGAGCTTATAAGAAGAGAGTCATACCCATATATGATAACAAGATGTTATAATAAAATGAAAATACTTTTTTAGATTCTATAGATACCTCTTAAGTGTTTTCGTATTAAAATAAAGAACAAAGAAAAAGGGGAGCAACTACAACGAGTTGTTCCCCTTTTTCTCTGTTCTTTTAGCGAAATGTACTTATCTATATATTGTCTGTGTCCTATCTGGTCCTACAGAGACAATCTTAATAGGTATCTCTAATTCCTTTTCTAAAAAATCTATATATGCATTTAAGGCTGGGGGTAATTCTTTCGCTGTGGTCATTTGTGTTAAATCCTTTGCCCAGCCTTCCATTTCAGTATATATGGGTGTTACGTTTTCAGGTTCAATATTATAAGGCAAATGCTTTATTTCTTCCCCTCTATATTTATAGGCGGTACATATTTTTAGTTTTTTAAACCCACTTAGTACATCACCTTTCATCATCATTAATTCTGTTACTCCGTTGATTTCTACAGCATATTTTAAGGCTACCAAATCTAACCAGCCACATCGTCTGGACCTACCTGTTGTAGCACCAAATTCATTGCCTACACGTCCCATGGTTTCCCCATCTTTATCAAAAAGTTCTGTTGGGAAAGGACCACTGCCCACACGGGTAGTATATGCTTTAAAAATACCTTTTACATCACCTATTTTATTTGGAGCTACACCAAGACCTGTACAGGCACCTGCCGCAGTGGTATTAGAAGAGGTTACAAATGGATAGGTGCCAAAATCAATGTCCAACAATGAACCCTGTGCGCCTTCTGCCAATATTTTTTTTCCTTCTCTCTGTGCATTAAATAAGTATTCTTCACTATCAATAAAAGTTAGTTTTTTTAATTCTTCTATTGCTGCAAAGAAATCCGCCTCCAATTCTTCTAAATTGTATTGAATGTCCACATTGTAAAAACCGATCATGGCCTCATGTTTGTTTGCCAATGCGCGGTATTTTTCTTCCCAGGTGCTTAATTCCAAATCACCAATCCGCATACCATTTCTCCCAGTTTTGTCCATATATGTTGGACCAATACCTTTAAGGGTAGAACCAATTTTGGCTTTCCCTTTGGCTGCTTCGGAAGCAGCATCCAACAATCTATGTGTTGGTAAAATTAAATGGGCTTTTCTTGATATAAGAAGTTTGGATTTTATATCAAGATTGAACTTCTTAAGGTTGTCCAATTCTTTTTTAAAGATAACGGGGTCTATTACCACACCGTTTCCAACTATATTTATTGCAGTTTTATGAAAAATACCTGAAGGAATAGTATGTAAGACATGTTTTATACCATCAAACTCCAAAGTATGTCCAGCATTTGGACCTCCTTGAAATCTTGCAATTATATCATAGTCTTTGGTTAGTACATCAACAATTTTTCCTTTGCCTTCGTCTCCCCATTGTAATCCTAGTAGTAAGTCTACCGCCATGCGTAATATTGGTTAGTTGTTTGTGTTTTCTTTTTTGTTTCTTGTGCCGTAAAAGTAAAGTGAATGGTTACTTATTTTTATATCAAAAACCTCTTCTATTGTTTTTTTTATAGATTGTATTCTTGGATCACAGAACTCTACAACTTCACCAGTATCTGTTATGATTACATGATCGTGCTGTCTATCAAAATATGATTTCTCATACTGTGCCTGGTTTTTTCCAAATTGATGTTTTCTAACCAGTTTACAGTCCATTAAAAGTTCTATGGTGTTATAGAGTGTAGCTCTACTTACCCTATAATTTTTATTTTTCATTTTGATATATAGAGATTCTATATCAAAATGCTCTTCACTATCATAAATTTCTTGGAGTATGGCGTAGCGTTCAGGTGTTTTTCTATGACCATTTTCTTCTAAAAAATTGGTGAACACATTCTTTACTACTTCTTGATCTTTATTGACTGCCATTTTCACGTATACTAATTTTACAAATGTACATTTTAAATTTAAATTCTAGTGACTTTATCAATGCCGTTGACACGTTTTAAATTATTGGTCAGTTTTTTAAGAATAGTATTGTTTTTTACCACTACTCTTATCTTCCCCGTAAAGGTTCCTCCATCCGTATTAAAGTTAAGGTTACGAATGTTAACGTGCATATTGTCAGAGATAATTTGTGTTATGTTGTTCACAAGCCCAAGGTTGTCTATACCGGTAAGCTTTATGTCTGCTATAAATTCTTCTTGGCTAGAGTCTATCCATTTTGCACTAATGATTCGGTATGCATAATTAGATTGTAGGGCAATGGCATTTGGGCAATTTTTTTTATGCACTTTTATACCATCATTAATGCTGACAAACCCAAAAACATTATCACCTGGTATGGGGTTGCAACATTGTGAAAGCTTATAGGGTAATTTCTCTTCTTCTTTCCCAAAAACCAATATATCATACTTAGAAGTTATTTCATCCTTATTAATATCTATAGGTATGGGGGTTCTTTTAATTCTATTCTTAAAGAAACTGATGAAAGCATTACTGTATGATGATGCAAAATCTTTAATTTGCTGGTTATCTATTGCACCATTACCTACTCGATAAAATAAGTCTAAACTAGTTTTCAGTTTAAAATAAATAACCATTTTATTAATGACATCTTCATTTATACTTATTTTCTGAGTCTTTAATTTTCGTCTTAAAATTTCTTTTCCTTCTATGGCCACACCCTTTTTTTCTTCTCTTAAGGATGATTTTATTTTAGCCCGAGCCCTAGCAGTAGTTGTATAATCCAACCAACTTTGATTAGGCTTAGAATTTACAGATGTAATGATGTCTACTTGATCTCCACTATTTAAAGTTGTGTTCAGTGGCACCAATTTGCCATTTACTTTTGCTCCGCGGGTGTGCATGCCAATTTCTGTATGTATATGGAAAGCAAAATCCAATGGCGTAGCTCCTTTTGGCAATGACTTTAATTCGCCATTAGGCGTAAAGACAAAAATTTCTTTGGAATAAAGATTCAATTTAAACTCTTCAACAAAATCAACAGCATTGGTATTAGAGTTTTCCAATGCTTCTTGTAAACGATTAAGCCATATATCTATACCTTTTTCGCGTTGGTCTCCATGCTTGTATTTAAAATGGGCAGCATATCCTTTCTCTGCAATTTCATGCATACGTTCACTACGTATTTGTACTTCGACCCATTTTTTTTCAGGTCCCATTACAGTTATGTGCAAAGCTTCATAGCCCGTAGATTTTGGTGAAGAAATCCAATCACGAAGCCGAACTGGGTTTGGTGTAAAATGGTCCGTTACAATAGAGTATATTTTCCATGCCAAAAATTTTTCATTCTTTTTGTCAGATTTATAAATAACCCTGATTGCAAACTTGTCATATATCTCATCAAAAGGAACGTTTTGAGTCTTCATTTTTTTTCTAATCGAAAAAATAGACTTCATTCTGCCTTTTATATAATAGTTTAATCCTTCCTTATCTAGAGAGTCCCGAATAACATTGGAAAAATCCTCAATATATTTTTCACTTGCACCTTTGGTACCTGCTATTTTTTCAAAAATATCATTGTAGACCTCTGGCTCTGTATACTTTAAACTTAAGTCTTCTAACTGTGTCTTTATGTTGTAAAGCCCTATTCTATGCGCTAATGGAGCATAGATATAAAGGGTTTCTGATGCCATTTTCACTTGTTTATGCTCAGGCATGGCATCCAAAGTGAGCATATTATGATATCGATCGGCAATTTTAATAATGATAACTCTAACGTCATCATTCAATGTCAGCAGCATTTTTCTGAAATTTTCAGCCTGCTGGGATATGTTCATATCCTTTTTTAGATGTGCTATCTTAGTAAGCCCATCAACAATACGGGCAACGGTCTCACCAAACATGCGTTCCATATCATCCAAAGTGTACGCTGTATCTTCAACCACATCATGTAATAGGGCAGAAGCAATGGAAACTGCATCCAGACCAATTTCTGATGCTACTATTTTTGCTACAGCTATGGGATGAAATATATAGGCTTCGCCAGATTTTCTTCTTTGGTCTTTATGCGCATCTACGGCAATATCAAATGCTGAACGGATGAGTTTTTTGTCTTCAGTTGTGAGCGACTGATAACTTATGCGCAGCAATTCTTTGTATTGCTTGGCAATTTCTTTGTTTTCCTTTACTATGTCCGCTTCGGTCATCATATATTAAAATTACCACAATCTTTATTAGTGAACAACAAATACTATGCCTTTAAGTTCCGTATTCTGGCAATTAAGGGTGGATGAGAATAATGCATAAATACATAGGCAGGATGTGGGGTAAGGTTGCTTAAACTATTTTTAGATAGCTTTTTTAATGAACTTATCAATGGAAGAGCAGCAAAAGTGTTTTTAGCATAATCATCTGCTTGATACTCAAATTTTCTAGAAATATAGTTCATTAGCAAACCTGTGATTTCTGATATGGGGGAGTATAATATCCCAAACCCTATCAATGCAGCATGGAAACTGGGTTGGGAAACTCCAATAGCCAATGATACCTCTGGGTTGTTTACAAAAATTGACAAAACAAAGAGAGTGATGCCCATAGTAAAGATTGATGCAACTAGATTAAAAATAATATGCTTTCTTTTATAATGACCAACCTCATGCGCTAATACAGCGACAATCTCGTCTTCATTCAAATCATTGATCAAGGTATCATATAGCGTAACTCTTTTTTCCTTCCCAAAACCTGAAAAATAGGCATTTGCCTTTGTAGATCTTTTAGAACCATCGATTACAAAAATATTGTTCAGCTTAAAACCAACTTTTTGTGCATAGTCTTCTATTTTACTTTTTAAAGTGCCTTCTTCCAAAGGAGTTTGTTTATTGAAAAGTGGCACAATAAGTTTGCTGTAGAACAGATTCATGAAAATGGTAAAGAAAGCTATCATTGCCCATGCGTAAACCCAAAAATCAGGACCTGTGGTTTGGTAAAACCAGATGATAAGCGCCAAAATGCCACTGCCCAAAATGGACATCATGAGCCAGCCTTTTATTTTGTCTAGAAAGAATAATTTTTTTGTGGATTTATTAAAGCCAAATTTTTCTTCGATCACAAAAGTTTGATAATAAGAAAATGGCGTAGTAATAACATCACTGCCAATCATTATGATACCAAAGAAAAACAGCGCCATTAAAATAGGATTGACCGTGGTTTCCCTCACAAAAGAATCTATCCATTCAAAACCTCCAAAAATTAAAAAAGATAAGGTCAAGAACAAAGAGAAAAAGGAAGTTAACAGCCCATATCTATAATTGGTCTTTTTATACTCTTGAGATTTTTGGTATTCATCCATATCATAAACATCGTTCAGTTCTTCTGGAACGGGGTCATCATACCTTTTGTAATTCAAAAAGTCTAGAAAGGTTTCCAATAAAAATTGAATAATTAGAATAGTAATTATGATATAGAACAAGGAACTTTTATCCATGAATTTAATTAGTTGGGAAGATGATGATTAACTAAAACTTTCTTTGTCGTTTTGCTTCAAAGATAAGTATTGCAGCGGATACGGAAACATTCATGGAATCTATTTCTCCTTGCATGGGAATGATAATGTTTTGGTTGGAATTGTTTAGCCAAGTATCCGTTAATCCAGTTGATTCTGTACCTACAACAATAGCTGAAGATTTAGAAAAATCAACTTCTAAATAATTTTTGGAAGCTGTTAGTGCAGCGCAATAAATAGCAATATTTTTTTCTTTTAAAAATGAAATGATTTCATCTGTACTTCCCATACCAATTGTAGTGGTAAATACACAGCCTACACTAGAGCGGATGATGTTTGGGTTGTAAAGGTCAGTTTTTGGATTAGCAATGAGTATGGCATCGACATTGGCTGCATCGGCTGTACGCAACAACGCCCCAATATTTCCAGGTTTCTCAGGTGCTTCCGAGACTAAAATCAGAGGATTTTTTGAAATAAATAGTACTTCATCCAGATTATGGGATTTTGATTTGACTATGGACAAAACACCTTCAGTAGTTTCCCTGTACGCTATTTTTTGATATACTTCTTTTGAAATTTCAATTACTTCAGGTTTTGAATCAATCAGATTTAAAAGGGAATAAATTTCTTTCTCAGAAATAATTGGAGCATAATAGAAAACCTGTTCAATGGCATAATTGCCTTTGAGTGCCAATTGTAGTTCTCTTAAACCTTCAAGAATAAAAAGTCCCGTTTTTTTTCGTTCACGGGACTTTTCTTTTAATAGTATAATTTTTTTTACCAGCTTGTTCTGTGTACTACTGATAATTTTAATGCTTTCCATGTTTGCAAATGTAAGGGAATCAATAAAAACACATCTGCATTTTTATTTTCCATTGTACTTGCCCATGTACCTTTTCCAAAGTTTTGTTTGGTGGGTTTCCAAGGAGATGTTTCTCCCATCTATAAAAGCATGACTCAATATATTGGTGCGCATATCTAAAGCATCTCCCTCAGAAATGAACAATGTTGCACTTTTACCAACAGCTAAGGTGCCATAGTTATCATCTATGCCCAATATTTTGGCTGTATTCCCAGTCAGCATTTGCAGAGCCTTTTCTTTATCTAATCCTTGCCCAACTACTTGTCCTGCGTAAAATGGCAAGTTCCTTGTTTGGAAATTTTCTGCGTCATGATTCTGTAGTCCTACTAAAAGACCAGCATCCATTAGAAGTTTGGGCAACTTGTATGGAAAATCATAATCGTCATCATCAAAATTGGGAAGATTATGAGTAAAATTCACCAATACAGGAATGTTGTTTTCTTTTAAAAAGTCAGTTATTTTATGTGCTTGGTAACCACCAACAAGAACAATTTCTTTTATTCCTGAATTCTTTATGTTAGTTATGGCGTCTATAATTTCCTTTTCCCTCTCGGCATAGACATATAATTTTTGAGAGCCATTAAAAAGGCCCTGCATAGCAGCAAACGCCAAGTTCATTTCACTAGCGGTATTTTTGCCATAAGCTTGGGAACTATTGATAAAATCCAAAACTTCATTAATTTGTTTTTGATAGTCTTTATTGGGTTTAAAACCTCTTGGTTCTCCCAACCACCATCTACCTCTTCTATAAGAATTGGGCCAGTTAAGATGAATGCCATCATCTACCTTGATTGCGGCATCTTCCCAGTTCCAGGCATCAAATTGTACAATGGTAGAGGTACCAGAAATCCGCCCTCCTTGAGGTGCTATTTGGGCTATGAGAACACCATTTGGTCTCATGCTTTCTACTACTTTAGATTCAGCATTATAAGCAATTAGACTACGTACATGCGGAATTAAATCTCCAATTTCATCTCGGTCATTGCTTGCTCTTACTGCTTCTACTTCTATAAGTCCCAGAGATTTTGCGGGAGCAATAATTCCTGGATAAACATGTTTTCCAGTTGCATTTATAATGGTTCCTTTTGTTGCTACCGAACTTCCAAGTGCGGTAATTTTACCATCTTCAAAAACCAGTATGCAATTTTCTATAATGGTACCATCTCCAATATGGGCGGTTGCCCCAGTTATTGTAATGGCTTCAGATTGTTTGGAGGCCGGTGTTTGTTGGGCAAAAGTTGTGCCCATAAAAACAAACAATAGGACTGCCAATATGTATATTGATTTTTTCATTTTGAATATTTTTTATAAACTGTCACAGTTAAAGTTTTCTTTTTTACTTTGCTTAGGGCTTTGTGTTTTACCACCACCTTCTTTTTCCTTTAACATCATATTGATCAAGGTGTTTCTTTCTTTTTTGATGGCTGCCCGTTGTTGTTTGTCTTTTTCCAGATCAAAATAAATAGTGCCGTCTATCATGGTTTTTTCTGCTTTTGCATAAACAGACAATGGATGGTCAGTCCAAAGTACTAAATCGGCCACCTTGCCTTTTTTAATACTGCCTACTTTATTGTCTATGTGCAATAATTTTGCAGGGTTTATGGTCACGGTTTTCCATGCTTCTAATTCTGATAGCCCGCCATATTTAATTGTTTTGGCAGCTTCTTGGTTTAATCTTCTGGACATTTCGCCATCATCACTGTTTATTGCAACGGTAATGCCTTGACTGTGCATAATGGCGGCATTGTAAGGAATAGCATCATTTACCTCATACTTATACGCCCACCAATCACTAAAAGTAGAACCTCCAACACCATGTTTCGCCATTTTATCAGCTACTTTATAACCTTCTAGAATATGCGTGAATGTATTGACCCTGAACCCGAATTGTTCAGCAACTTTCATGATCATATTAATTTCACTCTGTACATATGAATGGCAAGTGATAAACCGCTCTCCATTTATGATTTCTGCCAAAACCTCCATTTCTTCATCATATCTATAGGTTTGCCCGCTTTTTTTATTTGTGTCATATTCCTTTGCTCTTTGGAAATTATCAACAAGAACCTGTTCCACTCCCATTCTTGTTTGTGGAAAACGTTTAAAGCTCTGCCAATTGGATTGTTTTACATTTTCTCCTAATGCAAATTTTATAAACTTGGGTGAATTGGGGTAAATTAAATTATTGGCACTTTCTCCCCATTTCAATTTAAGAATTGCAGAACGTCCACCAATAGGATTTGCAGAACCATGTAATAATTGAACGGTAGTGACTCCACCGGCTAAATTTCTATAAATTCCAATATCCTCTGAGTCTATAACATCTGTCATTTTTACTTCTGCAGAAGAATTGTGACCAGCTTCATTAACAGATAAAGCTGCAATGTGGGTGTGTTCATCTATGATGCCAGCAGTAAGGTGTTTACCCGTGGCATCTATCACAATGGCATTGCCAGCATTTAAATTTGTTCCAATGTTTACAATTTTTCCATTTTTCACAAATACATCGGTATTTTCTAAAATACCGTCATCCTCTCCTGTCCATACCGTTGCATTTTTAAACAATGTGTTTTGTGATTTAGGTTTGGTTTTATAACCATAACCTACATTAGGATAGGTAATAGGCATCAACTCTGGAGCTAATTTTTCCTTATCTGATTTTTCCTTTGCAGCAAAAGCAGCAGTTTTTATGGCTTTAAAAGTAGATTCGTTTCCATTGGGCAAAATCAACTTACCATTAAAATTTTCAGATTTTTTGTGAACCAAACCTGTCATGCGGTACAGTTTCTTTTCTGAATCAGTAAAAGAAAAGTCCAACCAACCATTCTTATATGTCAATTTTCCTTTTAATTTATTGGTATCCTGTTTAATTTCTACTTTAGGTTTTGCTGGTTCTCCTTTTATGGATAGTTTGTAAACAAGTCCACCTGCAGTAAGGTCATATTCTCCTCGAATGTCTTTTTGGCTTTTGTCATTGACCACATTCTTATTGCCTTGTACCCAGTTTTCATAGAGAATGGTTTCTTTTTCAAACACATCACCAGATGTAATTAAAAAATTGGCATAGCTACCAGATTGTAATGTTCCTATTGTATTTGATTTCCCTAAGATTGATGCAGGAACAGTAGTTAAAGCTTCTAATGCTTTTGTTTTAGGAAGACCATATTCTATAGCTTTCATCAATTTGCCTTTGAACTTTGATGCTGACTTTAAATCATATAAGGTCAAGGAAAAGGAGATTCCATTTTCTGCCAATACTTTTGGATTTGATGGCGCTTGATTCCATTTTCGCATGTCCTTTAAAGTAACAAGGTCTGCTTCATATGGGTTAGATACATCATAGGCATCTGGAAAATTTATGGGAAGTATTAATTTTGCGTTGGTAGCTTTAATATCATTAATGTTCTCATATTCATTACCGCCAGCTACAATGGTATATTGAATATTGTTTGCATCGCCTATTTTGTCTGCTCTCAATATATTGTTCTTATCCTTGGCTTCAAAAATTTGAACTAAACCTTTGTTCGCGATTAAAGCTTCTATAGAACGATCTTTGGTATTGGAATTTCCTTTGGCATACCAATTGGCATCAGAATAAAATTGTCGTAAAAGCGCTGTGGCACCCATCAAGGAAGTTGGGTATGATTGTTTTTTGGCAACACTTTTAGTAAAAGAAAAATATTGTGCGGATTTATCATCCAATATTCTGTCACCATCATTACCAGTTCCATTTAATGCAACCAAAACTCCGGTTCCACGGGCAATACCATCTTGAATATGGGTATTTACCACTCCAAAACCTGCATCTCGTAATTCTTTTGCTTTTTTGTCATTGTATTTAAAAACACTAATGGCATTGTTTTCGGGCATTATGTGGTCGTTCCAATAGAAACCATCTCGTGTAGGTTCGTACTGTGGAGATCTACCACCACCAGGAGTACGTTTGGTTTTTTCTACTCCAAAACTTGAATAAATATCAATAAAAGAAGGATAAATGGATTTTCCAGACAAATCTACTGTAATAGAATTTTTTGGAATAGTTACCGATTTACCAACTTGAACCACCTTACCATTTTGGATAAGTAAAGTAGCATTGTTCAATACTTGAGTTGGAGTTACATAAATCTTGGCATGTGTAAATGCGGTGTAGTTGTTGTTTTTTGATTTTACACCATCATTTTCGGGAAAATAATCTTGTGCAAATAAGGAAACACCACACCAAAGAATGGTGAGTGCCAAAAGTTGTTTTTTCATTTTAAGAGTAATTAGTTAATTAGTCACAATAAAGATAAGAGAAGTGTTGATAATTTAACTAATAATAACTTTTTTTTTACACTTATAACGGATTCTGCATGTGATAAGTAACTAAAAGTGTTACCACAGAACTATAGCTTTTAATGCCTTCCGATTGATTATTGGCTTTTAAAAAAGTATTGAACATATATTTAAACACAGGTTCCATAGGGTTTTCATATTTTTTCCAGAAAGCATTAAGTTCTTGAAAATTCTTTTTCACCCCTGGGTTTACTCCTGCATATAACTCTTTAAATTTTTCTTTATCCTTTCTATTAATGTCATTTAAACAATAGCTCAAGGCATGTGAATAGGCTGAGTATTTAAAATAAATATCATCGTTTTTATAAGTGACCAAATGTCCAATAAAATTAGTTTCATTTTCAGCGGAATATCCAACTTGGTGCCCAACCTCATGTCCACTGACAATAGGAAGCCTAAATTTTGGTAATTTTCCATTTACTTGGGCTTCATTGGTAAAAGGGTTTAAATATCCCCCATACCCCATATAGGTTAACGTTAGGCTAAAAAGAGATGTTTTTAAACTGGGTTGGTTGTACTTCAAAAAAGAATATTCTTCTTCTAATTTTTTGTATCCCTCAATGGTTTTTTTAAATATTTCTTTTTTACTATATGGAGTCTCAACTATTTGAGAGCTATCTGCAGTAATGAGAAATTGAGTTTCATTTGTTTTATCAATCAATCTTTGTGTAAACAAAACTAAATCGTCATAGGTATGGGTTTCTTGTAGTCCTAAAGTTTTATGAATAGGCTCTCTGTAATAATTAAGCCCCCATAATAAATGAAATGTGAAATAGAAAATAGAAAACACCACAAACACATTTCTGAAAAATATCTTTTTGTTATTCTTAATATACTTTCTTTTGACAATAATGTATTTAATGGTTAGAATGATGAGTATAAAATAAATGATATCACCGATTGAGAAAGGTATCCACCCCAAAAGAGTTCTGGATATTTTAGTAATGAAAGGATATACCCCGTTACTATAATACTGTTCAATGAGCTCAGGATAGCTGCCCAACCATTTCACCAAGATAATTTGAGGTATAATAGATAAGGCAATATAATTTTTAATTCGGTTTTTCATCAAACCAAAAATAGCCAATAAATCCTGACAGTTTCTGTACAATACTTTATTTTTGGGGACAACTTAACATTCTATGAACAAAGAAATACGTCAATTAGAACCAAAAGCAGTCTGGAATAAATTTGCAGATTTAAATGCGGTTCCCCGCCCTTCAAAAAAAGAAGAAAGAGTTATCCAATTCATGTTAAATTATGGTACATCCCTAAAACTGGAAACGTTTAAGGATATTGTTGGAAATGTTATTATTAGAAAGCCTGCCACCAAAGGCTTGGAGACAAAAAAAATGATTACGCTACAATCCCATTTGGATATGGTACACCAAAAAAATGCAGATACCAACTTTGATTTTGATACGAAGGGCATACAAATGTGGATTGATGGTGATTGGGTAAAAGCAAATGGAACCACTTTGGGAGCGGATAATGGTATGGGAGTTGCTGCTATTATGGCGTTGCTGGAAAGTACAACTATTCCTCATCCTGCCTTAGAAGCGTTGTTCACGATTGATGAAGAAACAGGAATGACAGGCGCCATGGGGTTGCAAGCTGGTGTCTTAAAAGGTGAAATATTACTAAATTTAGATACGGAAGAGGATGATGAATTGGATATTGGTTGTGCAGGTGGGATAGATGTAACTGCCACGGGAGAATATAAAGAAGAAACGGTAAGTGAGAATGCTATAGGGTATAAAATCACTGTAAAAGGGTTAAGTGGAGGACATAGTGGTATAGAAATCCATAAAGGCTTGGGGAATGCCAATAAAATAATGAACCGATTGTTGTACAATGGAACGGAACAGTATGCCATCGAAATTGCTGAAATTAATGGAGGAAGCCTCAGAAATGCCATACCACGAGAGAGTTTTTCTAAGATTGTGGTAGATAAATTGAAAGTAGCTTCTTTTGAAAGTGATTTTAAAGAATGGAGTTCGGTTTTAAAAAATGAACTTTCTGTTTTAGAACCAAACTTGTCAATTAAATTAAAGCTTGTTGATGTTCCAGAAAAGACAATGGAGTTCAATGTCCAAGAGAAAATGATAAAAGCAATTTATGGAGCCCACAATGGGGTGTATACCATGAGTGCATCCATAAAAGATTTAGTTGAAACATCTAACAATGTGGCTAGGGTAGAAGTGGGCAATGGAAAAATTCACATAGGATGTTTAACACGTTCTTCTGTTGATTCCGCTAAATGGGATTTGGCAAATGCATTAAAATCAACATTTGAGCTTGGCGGTTGTAATGTAAGTTTTGGAGGAGATTACCCAGGTTGGAATCCAAATCCTGATTCTGATATTTTAAAGGTGTTAGCTGCTCAGTATAAACTACTTTTTAATGAAAAACCAAAAATTGCTGCTTGCCATGCAGGTTTGGAATGTGGTATTTTAGGTCAAAACTACCCTGATATGGATATGATTAGTTTTGGACCTACTATAGAAGGTGCGCATTCACCTGATGAACGGGTCAGTATTTCTTCTGTTCAAAAATTCTGGAAATTTTTGTTGGAAATACTTCAAAATTCACCTGATAGTTAACGAATTTAACCTTAGATGAAATGTAAAAAAGAAGGTGTTAAGTCTATTATTTTAGGTTAAGTCGTTAAAATTCAGTAGCTTTAAGAGAATCCAAAAACTGAATGTCATGGGAATAAAAAACTTTCAAGGCCCTAGAAGGCATCAACAATTAGTTGTGGATATCCCACTTAAGGTAAGTGATTATATGACTACAGAGTTGATAACATTTAGGCAAGAACAATCTTTTGAAGAAGTAATTGAGACACTTATCCATCATAAAATTTCTGGTGGTCCGGTAGTGAACGATAAAAAAGAATTAGTAGGCGTTATCTCTGAGGGTGACTGTATTAAGCATGTTAGTGAAAGTAGGTATTATAATATGCCTATGGAAAACACTAGCATAAAGAATAGAATGGCAAAAAATGTTGAAACTATTGATGGAGACATGAATATTTTTGATGCGGCCAATAAATTTTTAAATGCAAAAAGGCGAAGGTTTCCCATTGTTGAAAATGGTATTTTAGTGGGGCAAATTTCACAGAAAGATATTCTTAAGGCCACATTGAAATTAAAATCCCAGTACTGGAGAGACCAATAGGGCTCAACCTTCTAGTTGTATTAAAAAATATCAAAAGAAGAATCAGTAGATTTCTTTAGTTTTTGCTGTACTTTGGATTTTTCTTTCTTATTTCTGCTCTTACCATTGTGCCAGATTGTTCTAGTGCAGAACTAAAGTCTATAGTATCCTTTTCGGTACATTCATCAGTTGCCCCAGCACTCTATTTATAGTTACATCTTGGATGCTGAAATCGCCGTTATGAGAAGAATTATAGAAAGAAGCTAGAAAGAAAAAAGCAAGCATGAATAAGTAATTTTTTCATGCTTGCCGATTTTTATGTTATTGTTTTATGATTTTTATTGAACAATACTCATGATTTCCAAATCAAAAACCAAGTTTGATCCACCAGGAATTGGTCCATAGTTTTGATCTCCATACCCCAAGTGCGGAGGAATGAATACTCTAATTTTATCTCCTACTTTCATAGTAAGTAATCCTTCTCTAAATCCTGCAGCTAATTGAGCTTCAGGGCTATATCCCATTGGTGAAGGAGTGAGATTACCTCTGTGTATTTGGTTGATTTTTGCAAATTCTCCAAACTTCTCTGCAACTTCTTTTTTAGTGGTATCAAACAAAGTACCATTATCTAGCCAACCCGCATAGTTTACTAGAACTTGCTGTCCAATTTTTGGTTGTTCCCCTTGACCTTCTGTTATTGTATAAATTTTAAGCCCAGACGGTAATGTTTCGGCAACTTCTTTTTGTTTGTTAAATTCAGAAATAAAGTCTGATTTCATTTTTTCAAAAGCTTTGATTTCAACCTCTTCTTCAGCAAAATAATCAGTCATAATTTGTACGGCATCAAACTTTTTTGCTTCTCTGCCATTTCGTATAATTTCAACTTTGTTCATAATCACATCAACTGTAGGTTTATTACTTCCCTTCGCAACAGCTACATTGGCAATAGAGTCTACAACATCCATTCCTTGTACTACTTCACCAAAAATTGAATGTACTCTATCTAGCCAAGGAGTGGCTTTGTGAGTAATAAAAAACTGACTTCCGTTAGTTTTAGGGCCAGAATTGGCCATAGAAAGAATTCCTTTTTTGTGATGACTTAAAGAATCATGAAATTCGTCTTTGAATTTATACCCTTGGCTTCCAGTTCCAGTGCCTGTAGGGTCTCCCCCTTGAAGCATAAAGTCTTTCATAACTCTATGGAAAATAAGTCCGTCATAGTATTTTTTACCTTTGAATTCATTTGAAACAAAAGGATTGTCCCCTTCTGCCAAAGAAATAAAGTTAGCTACGGTCACAGGAGTTTTTTCATATTCCAATTTTAAAATAATGCTTCCTTTTGTTGTTTGTATGCCTGCAAAAATACCATCGCCCAAATCGGCATGCTGACTGGATTTACACCCAGTTAATGCCATAATAATGGATAAAAATATTACATATGATTTTTTCATTTTCATTTTGATTTAATTTTGAATACTATCTTTTTGTTTTTCTATTTTTAAAATTGAAACAGTAGCTTTTATTGGAACGCTGGTGCCAATTTTATCATTGTCCCCATGATATCCATAGGCCAATGAAGAAGGGAACAAAAATGTTGCTGTTTCTCCTTCTTTTAAAAGCTTGACACCGTGTCTTAAACCTGGGAATAATTCTTGTTTGTCAACTTTATATGTAATTGTGCCTATTTCCTCTGTTGAGTAAATAGTATCATTGTCAAAGCTTACTAAATTATAATTTAACGTTACCAAGTCATCTGTTTTTGGGGCATACTGTGCTGTATCATTTTTTGTTATGTAATGATACCATGATCCACTAGCACTATTTTGATAGAAGTGGAATGAATCTTTTTTTATAATTTCTAAAATTAAATCCTCTTCCATGGACAACAGTTTTTTGTTTCTTTCTACAGATTCCTTAATATAACTAGCTGTTTTTACTTTAATAGGCTTTCTTGCTTCTGGCCCATCACAGGCAATACAACTAAATAATAAGATATAAATATATTTTTTCATGCGTTTAGTTCGTCTTTATAACGTTCCAACAGAGAAGTGAAGTATGTAGTGGTTTCTTGTAGGGGTAAATCACTTTTTCCTCCAGCTGCATTGGTATGCCCACCTCCTTGAAAATGATTTCTAGCAAACTCATTAACAGAAAAATCACCTTCTGATCTAAAAGATATTTTTATGATTTTCCCCTCTTTGTTTTCAATAAAAATAACTGCAAATTGAATGCCTTCTAGGGTAAGGCCATAATTTACAATGCCCTCTGTATCTCCTTTTTTATAATTATAAGTATCCAGTTCATCTTGTGATAAGGTAATATATGCAGTGCCAAACTCTTTTAATATAATCATGTTCTTTAGTGCACAACCTAGAAGGTGTAATTTGCTTGGAGTATTGGTATCAAATACTTTGCTGTGGATTTTTGTGTTTTCAGCCCCTTTTTCTATAAGATCGGCCACAACCCTGTGTGTTCTATTGGTTGTTGAATTATATTTAAAAGAACCCGTATCGGTCATAATGCCAGTGTATAGACAACTTGCAATTTCTGGGGTTATTTTGTCCAAATCATCTAAAAACTCTATAAAATTATAAACCATTTCACATGTAGAGCTCATACGTACATCAGAATACATGATTTTTGCATAATCTGATGGTGCTTGGTGATGGTCTATCATAATAAAAGTAGCTGATGCATCTTCCACAAGTGGTTGTAATTGCCCAATTCTTCCTAGATGGTTAAAATCTAAGGTGAAAATTATGGTTGCTTCTTTAATCAATTTTTTGCTTCCGATGGAATCAGTCTCAAAATTTATGATTTCTTCATTGCCAGGCATCCACTTTAAAAACTTAGGATAGTCGTTAGGTGAAATTATATTTGCTTTTTGACCTTTACTTTTTAGATAAAGCCATAGTGCCAATGTAGAGCCAATAGCATCACCATCTGGGTTTTTATGCGGTATGATTACGATTTTCTGTTCTGCGGAAAGTAACTCCTTAGTGGCTTTTATATCCTCTAAATTCATGCATGTAAAGATACAATTTTATACTATAGACAAAACCCTATGTCTTTATTTTATCTTTAATAGAATGATGAACCTATTATGATTGTGTAGCGAACAGAGTAACTATATTGTTGTACTTATATAACATAAAGTGTATTTTTGCGCAAAATTTAATATGATGATTACAGATAGAACTTTTACAATGATTAAACCAGATGCTGTTGAAAATGGGCATATTGGAGGTATTTTGGGGAAAATAACTTCTGCTGGTTTTAAAATTGTAGCAATGAAATATACACAGTTGAGCAAACTTGATGCGCAAGAATTTTATGCAGTACATAAAGAGCGTCCATTTTATGGAGAATTGGTAGAGTTTATGACAAGAGGCCCTATTGTTGCTGCCATCTTGGAGAAAGAAAATGCTGTTGAAGATTTTAGAGTATTGATTGGTGCCACTAACCCTGCGGAAGCAGCAGAGGGTACTCTTAGAAAGTTATTTGCTACTGATATTGCAGAAAATGCTGTTCACGGTTCTGATAGTGATGAGAACGCAGGCATAGAAGGTGCTTTTCATTTTTCAGGCAGGGAAATATACTAAGTATCACAAAAAAACATATGCATAAAAAGCCGCTCATTGAGCGGCTTTTTTATTGGAGTTGCTTACCTAAGCACTAATTTTTTTACTAATTCTTTTCCCAATTCTTCATTGAGCATGGTAATGATTTTAGATTTCCCATAACTTAATTCCTCTCTTAGGACAGATGATGAGAGGGAAATAAATAAAGTTTCATTTCTTAATTCTATTGCAGTAGTATAGTTGTTTACACCATTTCCCATAAGTTTTTTCCAAGCTTCACGGGCATTTACCTTGTTTATGCCTTTTTCTAACTTGTTTTTTTTTATGAACTCTTGCAGTGCATCACCCAGTGATAAATTTGTATTCTCTCGTTTGGCCATTATTTTTCAATATTTATGGGTTGAAACCTACGGTAACTATATGTAATACCATCTTTGGTCTTTACTGAAAAATTATTTTCTGAAATGCTAATAATCTTCTCTTCCCAATCACTGAAATTGGTTTTGTAATACATTTTAAAAATACCATTGGTTTTTAAAACAGAAAAAGGTTCTGCATCGTTGGATGTTGTATAAGAGCCATCAAACTTTGGTTGCATTTTTTTTCTAAAACCTTTTAAATCACTTATTTCAATATAATCTATGCTGGTATTTACTTTATATTCCTTAGTGCTTCCGTCATGGAAAATTACTTTATCTATTTCCCAATACCCATTTAATTGTGTTAAATCCTCTTTGGATACCTTTTTGGTACACCCAGTAAGGATAAATAGGAAAAGAAGAATACTAATTGAGCGCATGCTATAATTTAAAAATTTTATAGGATTGATGAATGTTTTTCACCACATTTTCTGTTCTATCTGCATGAGTGTCACTTATAAATATTTGACCAAAACGGACATCATCGACCAAAGTGACAATATGTGCGACCCTATTTTTATCCAATTTATCAAAAATATCATCTAAAATCAAAATAGGCGTTGTTTTTGCCTGTTCTTTTATAAAATTGAATTGAGCCAGTTTTAAAGCAATTAAAAAGGATTTTTGTTGCCCTTGACTACCAAATTTTTTAATGGGATAATCTTCAATTTTAAAACCAAGATCATCTTTATGTATCCCGACACTGGTATATTGTAAAGCTCTGTCTTTATCAATATTTGTTTCCAACAACGTTTTTAGGTCTGTCTGCAACAACTTACTTTCATAGGAAAGTGAAACCGTTTCATTTTCCCCAGATATGGCTGCATATTGTTCTTTAAAAATGGGGATAAAAGCTTCTAAAAAAGCTGCGCGTTTTTTGAAAATTTCAGTTCCGTAAGAATGCAATTGGTCATTGTAGACTTCTAAAGTGGTGTTGTCAAAAGTTTGGTTTACCGCAAAGTATTTTAGGAGAGAATTACGTTGAGCCAGCACTTTATTATAACTGATGAGGTCTTTAAGGTATTTTTTATCGGACTGGGAAATTACCCCATCTATAAACTTTCTGCGGGTATCACTACCCTCTGTAATAAGATCCCTGTCTGCCGGTGAAATAATTACCAAGGGGAGAAAACCAATATGTTCAGAGAATTTCCCATAGGCTTTCCCGTTTCGCTTTATGATTTTTTTCATGCCCCGTTTAAGGCTACATATAATTTTCTCTTCTCTATCGTCTTTTTCAAATTCACCATCGATCACAAAAAATTCCTCTCCGTGTTTTATATTCTGTGTAGCAACAGGGTTAAAATAACTTTTGCCAAAGGAAAGATGATAAATGGCATCTAATATATTGGTCTTGCCAACCCCGTTGTCCCCGACAAAACAGTTGATTTTTGCATCAAACTCAAACTTTTGAGAATCAAAATTTTTATAATTTATGAGGGATAATTTCTTAAGAAACATTCAAAGAGATAGATATTTATTGTCAATAATATTTGTGCAAGCTGCAAAATATCCAAAAATAACGAATAATTTACCTTTTGGTTTTGGATAAAAACTTTATTTTTGCCCGATTAATAAAATTAATAATGGCTACATATAAGAAGCGCGGGTATAAACCGAAGAGTAAAGCAGAGGAAGTTGTATTAGATGAACAGAACAGTACAACGGCTGAGGTGTTTAGTACATTGGACGAAAGTGCATCTAAAACAGAAGAATGGGTTTCTAAAAACCAAAACTATGTTTTAGGAGTAATAGGAGTTATAGCTTTAGTGGTCTTGGGCTATTTGGGATATATGCAATTTGTGCAAAACCCTAAGGAAGCAAGTGCGGCGAATGAAATGTATTACCCACAGCAGTATTTTGACCAAGCCATTAATATTGGTGGTGTGCAACGAGATTCATTGTACAATTTGGCCTTGAATGGTTCTGATGGTAAATACGGTTTTTTAGATATTATTGAAGAATATAGCGGCACTAAAGCTGCTAATATTGCCAGTTACTCAGCTGGGATGTCTTATTTAAACATGCAAAAATACCAAGAAGCCATAGATTATTTAGAAGATTTTTCTTCTGACGATGCTATTTTAGGTGCTTTGGCAAAAGGAGGACTGGGAGATGCTTTTGTGCAATTGGACCAAGCTGATGATGCTTTGGGATATTATGAAAAAGCAATTTCTCATAGTAATAATGAATACACTACTCCAAAATTTTTATACAAAGCAGGTGTTACAGCATTGGATTTAGGACAGAAAGAAAAAGCATTGGGTTATTTTCAAAGGATTAAAGATGAATTTTCATCTTCTGATGAGGCAAGGACAATTGATGTCTTTATAGGTATGGCAAAAAGCAACTAAAGATGGCCACGGCTAACAAAAATTTATCAGTTTACGATAAAGCAATAATCCCAAGCGCGAAAAATTTTCGGTTTGGGATTGTTGTTTCAGAATGGAACCCTAAAATCACTGAAGGTCTTTTTAATGGAGCTATAGAAGCTCTTTTGGATTGTGGTGCTAAAGAGGAAAATATAATCAAATGGAATGTCCCAGGTAGTTTTGAGCTTACTTTTGGCTGTAAAAAAATGATTGCTTCTCAAAAAGTGGATGCCGTAATCGCTATTGGTAGTGTTATACAAGGAGAGACCAAACATTTTGATTTTGTTTGCAGTGCTACTGCACAAGGAATAAAAGATTTGAATGTGCAAATGAATGTTCCTGTTATCTTTTGTGTGCTTACTGATGATAATATACAACAATCCATTGAGCGTAGTGGAGGCATACATGGGAATAAGGGGATAGAGGCAGCCATTGCCGCTATAAAAATGGCAGCTCTAAGTATCTAACCTAACTATTCATATTATTTTTCTGTTGTTAACAATTTTTAGCATCAGTTTACCTCAGTTTTTTTTCATTTTGAGTAACTTTGGTGTAATGGGTATTCTAAATAAGTTAATAAGAGGTAAAAATAGAAAATACAGCTATTCTCCGCGTTATTATGACGATAAGGGGAAAGGGAGTCCATTTAAAATGGAACAAAAGCTAGATAGCTATAGAAGTACTGCACATGTAACAAGAGGGTTAAAAGGGAAAATAAACAATGCAATTGATGATGTGAAAAGAAAAGGAGACCGTAATTTAAGAATACGAATGGCCATTATAATTACCATTTTACTCTTTATTTTTCTTTACATAATTGATTTTGATTTATCCATATTCTTCAAAAAATAATGGCAGATATTATTAGACTTTTGCCAGACCATGTTGCCAACCAAATAGCAGCAGGAGAGGTGGTTCAACGACCAGCTTCTGTGGTAAAAGAATTGCTGGAAAATGCTATTGATGCTGGCGCAACAACTATAAAGTTAATCGTTAAGGATGGCGGTAAAGCCCTTGTCCAAGTAGTGGACAATGGTATAGGGATGAGCGAGACTGATGCTAGATTGAGTTTTGAACGCCATGCCACATCAAAAATACAAAGTGCAGAGGATTTGTTTCAATTGCAGACCAAAGGCTTTAGAGGTGAAGCCTTGGCATCCATAGCCGCTATTGCACATGTGGAAATGCATACCAGACAAGAGCAGGTAGAAGTAGGTACGCATATTAAAATTGAAGGCAGTAAAATTATTTCTCAAGAAGTTACTGTAACTCCCAAAGGAACATCCATTGCTGTAAAAAATCTTTTTTTTAATATCCCAGCCAGAAGGAATTTTTTAAAATCCAATCAAGTGGAGCTTAGGCATATTACAGATGAGTTTCATAGAGTAGCTTTGGCGCACCCTTCTATTGGGTTTCATTTTTATAACAATGGAAATGAACTGTTTAATCTATCATCATCCAAATTAAGACAGCGTATCGTTGCCATTTTTGGAAGCAAGTTCAATGAAAAATTGGTGCCAGTTTCAGAAGAGACCCAAGTGGTTAAAGTATCTGGCTATATCTGTAAGCCAGAATTTGCCAAAAAGAGTAGGGGAGAACAATTTTTCTTTGTGAACAATAGATTTATTAAAAGCCCGTACTTGAATCATGCAGTGATAGCAGCTTTTGAAGGACTTATAAAACCAAATAGTTACCCAGGGTATTTTTTGTGCTTAGATGTGAATCCCACAAGTATTGATATTAATATACACCCAACAAAAACAGAAATAAAATTTGATGATGAGCATACCGTGTATGCCATTTTAAGATCTACACTTAAACATAGTTTGGGTCAGTTCAATGTGGTTCCCGCACTGGATTTTGAGCATGATGGTAATTTAGAAACACCATACGCATACAAGAATATGGATGCAAAGCAACCCAGTGTAGTGGTTGATGCAAAGTTCAATCCTTTCAGTGATGTGAATGACAAGAAAGCGTTTTCTAGGGCCACCTATCAAAAAGAAAGCAGTAAAGGTTGGGAAAGTATGTATGTTGGTTTGGAATCTGAAGTTGGAAAAGAGGCCAATTTTGATAAACTGACTTTTGAATCAGACGTTATAACAGGATCCATATTTGAAGAACAAGAAGAATCTGAAAGTAGTTTTATAACATTTCAATTAAAACGAAAATACATAGTAACCACTATAAAATCAGGAATGGTGGTCATAGATCAGAATAGAGCACACCAAAGAGTGTTGTATGAAAAATTTCTGAAAAATGCCACAGTGAAAGAGGCAGTTAGCCAGCAATTACTTTTTCCATTGTCGCTTACATTTTCAAAGAATGATATTTTGATTATAAAAGAGATTGAAGAAAATTTAATCGGCATAGGTTTTGTAATCAATGTAATTGAAGATGAGAAGATGGAGATAGCTGGATTGCCATTGTTGGTGCCAGAGAGCGATGTGCAAATGGTTTTAGAGCAAATTATAGCAAATTATAGTCAGGATATTATGGGTGATGGTTTTTCGCAGACAGATATTTTGTCAAAAAATTTAGCTAAAACATTGTCTGTAAAAACGGGAACTGTTTTGGACAGAGCATCACAGCAAGCACTTGTGGATGATTTATTTGCTTGTAAAGAATCTAGGATAGGCCCGTTCAACAAGCCTATTTATATTACAATTACTGAAAATGATATTGATAAAAAATTTATTTAAATGAAAGGAATAACAGATGC
>Ga0256845_1000871_pt1 | contig 25984 bp, 18 predicted proteins | sample RiftiametaG_FD_189101 | JGI IMG/M metagenome (GOLD analysis project Ga0256845, IMG submission 189101) | Tube worm associated microbial communities from hydrothermal vent at the East Pacific Rise, Pacific Ocean - Riftia | ecosystem: Host-associated > Annelida > Integument > Unclassified ... | reverse complement strand
TCGAAATACAGATGTAAGGCCCCTTCTTTTGTTTGATGGTCCGTAAGCTCAAAATGGCTTACTAATAATTCAGGTAATACTAATTTTAAAAGGTCTAGTGATAAATCCAAAGTTTTTTTACAAAAATCAAACTATAATACTAATTCACACACAAGTTTTAATCTTGATCCTATTCTATCTCGTAATTAGAAAATATTGTTGGTATAAAATACTGGAATTAAAAAACCCATAACTATTATAGTTATGGGTTTTTTAATTTATTACTTAAGTGAAATTACTACTTCACTTCTTCAAAGTCTACATCTTCTACATCATCACTTTCTTTAGCGTCTTCTGTTGAAGCAGTATCATCCTCTGGAGCTGCACCATTTTGTTGCGCATCTGCCTGTGCTTTGTACATTTCTTCAGAAGCTACTTTCCATGCTTCATTGATTTTCTCCAAAGCTGGGGAAATTACTGCCAAGTCTTTGCTTTCATATGCCTTCTTCAACTCTTCCAAAGCATCTTCGATTGGCTTTTTCTTGTCGTCTGACAATTTTTCGCCAAATTCTTTCAATTGCTTTTCAGTTTGGAAAATCATTCCGTCAGCTTCGTTCAACTTATCAGCTGTCTCTTTTGCATTCTTATCAGCTTCTGCATTTGCTTCAGCTTCTGCTTTCATTTTCTTGATTTCCTCATCGGTCAATCCAGAGGAAGCTTCAATTCTAATATCCTGTGTTTTATTGGTCGCTTTATCCGTTGCAGAAACTTTGATGATACCATTGGCATCAATATCAAAAGTCACTTCAATCTGTGGCGTCCCTCTTTGTGCTGGTGGAATACTATCCAAATGAAAACGTCCAATAGTCTTGTTATCAGGTGCCATAGGTCTTTCTCCCTGTAGCACATGAATTTCAACAGAAGGCTGATTATCTGCCGCAGTTGAGAACACTTGTGATTTCTTTGTTGGAATCGTGGTATTGGCATCAATCAATTTGGTCATGACACCTCCCATAGTTTCTATACCCAATGATAAAGGTGTAACATCCAATAACAGTACATCTTTTACATCTCCTGTCAATACACCACCTTGTATGGCAGCACCAACGGCAACCACTTCATCTGGGTTTACTCCTTTGGATGGTTTTTTACCGAAGAATTTTTCAACTGCTTCCTGTACAGCAGGTATTCTTGTAGAACCACCTACCAAGATAATCTCATCAATATCGCTTTTAGATAATCCTGCTGCTTTTAATGCTGTTTGGCAAGGCTCTATTGTTCTTTTTACCAAATCAGCAATCAATTGCTCAAACTTAGCTCTGGTCAACGTACGTACCAAGTGCTTAGGTCCAGAAGCCGTTGCTGTTACATATGGTAAGTTGATTTCTGTCTGTGCAGAAGAAGACAATTCAATTTTTGCTTTTTCAGCAGCTTCTCTTAAACGTTGCAATGCCATGGCATCATCACGTAAATCTATTTCTTCATCTTTTTTGAACTCCTCTGCCAACCAATCAATTACTTTTTGGTCCACATCATCACCGCCCAAATGAGTATCACCATCAGTTGCCAATACTTCAAAAACACCATCACCCAATTCCAAAACGGAAACGTCATGTGTTCCTCCACCAAAGTCAAACACCACAATTTTCTGGTCAATATCTTTTTTGTCCATTCCGTATGCCAAAGATGCCGCTGTTGGTTCATTGATTATACGTTCTACTGTAAGGCCTGCAATTTCACCTGCCTCTTTGGTTGCTTGTCTCTGTGCATCGTTAAAATAAGCAGGTACTGTAATTACAGCACGTGTTACATCTTGTCCCAAATAATCCTCTGCAGTTTTCTTCATTTTTTGAAGAATCATGGCAGACAATTCTTGTGGCGTGTACAAACGACCATCTATATCCACTCTAGGCGTATCATTATCCCCTTTAACTACTTTATAAGGTACTCTTTTGGCCTCTTTACTGGACTCAGAGAATTTGTTCCCCATAAAACGTTTTATGGAGTATATGGTCTTGTGTGGGTTGGTCACTGCTTGTCTCTTTGCAGGATCCCCAACTTTAATCTCACCACCTTCTACAAAGGCAATCACAGATGGTGTAGTTCTTTTTCCTTCTGCATTAGGAATTACAACAGGCTCATTCCCCTCCATAACGGAAACACAAGAGTTTGTTGTTCCTAAATCTATTCCTATAATTTTGCTCATTTTATATAACTTAAAATTAGTGTAATGTTTTTTCTAACTCGTTATGAGAATGACAAACAATATGCCAAGGGAGAAAAACTGACAGGATGTCATTATTGGATTGTTAAATGATTAAAATTAATAGGGTATTGGATACGTTCTACCAAAACAAAATAGTTTCTTAATACAGGTTTATTGTGGTTTTGGAGTTGCTACCTTTACGCGGACACAAGACTTAAGACAGTTTGTTATAAAACAAATATCTTAGAAACATGAAAAAACGTATTTACAGTACAGAATTTAAAGAACAAACTTTGTTATCGGCGAGGAGTTCTCAATAAATACATATTTGAGGACATTGATCAGGTAAGGGAACAAACACAGATATGGATGAACGATTACAATCATCACAGGCCCCACGATGCCCTAGGGAAAATACCCCCGATTAAATATGCGGAACTTAATTCTTTTGGGGCTAGCCCCAAAAGAATTAAAAACAATAACTTTAATGAAATTTTAGAAAACTAAGCAGTTCTATCTAGGGGAAGCTTACATACTCATTTAGAATACTGACATATATCATGTTTTTTCATAAATTATATAAATAATTTCGCAATTGACTCTGTACAAAATATTTAACCACATCAACAGTCAAAAAAATGGCAGAAATCATCAAAAAAATTAGACTGTTTGGAGCTGGAGGACATTCTAAAATCATACAATTAATAGCAAAAAATGATGGTGTTGAAATTGTTGAAATATTTGATGATCAACCACAATTTGATAATCTTACCCAACAAAATATAACATGGAATGCAAGAAAAAACCCAAGAGGATTTTCTCATAAAGGTCATCCATTCATTATAGCAATAGGTAATAATTACCAAAGAGCAGAAATAGCGCATTTTATAAAAAGTGAATTTTATAAAATAATTCACCCATCTGCCGTTATCGCTTCTAACACAAAGATAGGTATGGGAACTGTTATTTATGCAGGCGCAGTAATTCAACCAAATACAACAATAGGAAAGCATGTTATTATTAATACAAGTGCCAGTGTAGATTATGACAATAGCATAGATGATTTTGCTCATATCTCACCCAATGCAGCTCTTTGTGGAAAGGTAGAAATTGGTGAAGGTTCACATATTGGAGCTGGTGCCGTTATTATATCTAATGTAAAAATTGGCAAATGGAGCATAATAGGAGCTGGTACAGTTGTCCTAAAAGATGTTCCAGATTATGCGGTAGTAGTAGGTAATCCTGGAAAAATCATTAAAATAAACAACCCTAAAACTTATGCCTTTTTATAGATTATAAATTATAGAACTAATTACTATTTAGTAACTAGTTACAGTAAACTCTGACCTTCTATTCTCTTGATGTTTATCTCCTGAACAATAGACTCCATTTTTACATTCATTAGCTAAATGTTTCTCTCCGTAAGCCTCACTTACAATCCAATCCGAATTAATTCCTTTACCAAACAAATAATTCACTGTTCTATTCAACCTTTTTTCTGAAAGCCATAAATTATATTTATCTGTGCCTCTAGAATCTGTATGTGAGGTTACTTTAATAATTAAAGTAGCATTAGTTCCCATCAATGAAGTCAATTTGTTTAAAATTGTTTTATCATCCAATGATAAAAACGAAAAATTCAATTTAAAATAGACAAAATCCAATTCCTTAATTTCTTTTTCAATGCTTTGTCTTCTTTGCTTTTCAGCTTCCAATTTAGCTTTTTCTGCTGCCGCTAATTTAGCTTCCTCCATTTCTTTGGCCAAACGTTCTGCTAATGCTTCAGCTTTCTTAACAGCTCTAATAGAATCTTGAACTCGTTGTTGTTCTTTTTCAATTTCTTGTAATAAAGTTAATTTTTCCAATCCTTTGGCAGACAATCCCTTTTTAACATCAAATTGAAAAAGAACCCCTGCAGCATGTTGTATATGGTTAGTAGCATCATTACCCATTGACCACTTACCAGTAGAATTAAAATCCAACCCCCATTTATCAGAAAACCATGTTCTAAAACCAATAACTGCATTATATGTCCCTCTTGGATTGTCATTGGCATCCGTATAGCCAGCTCCAATACCTATATAAGGATTAAACCAACCTGTTTCACCAATAATTTGGTTTAAGTCATATGATATTCTGGCGTCTAACCCTAAATATGTCTTTTCTTCATTATTAATGGTTCCATCAATTATTTTTCCTACTTTATATTTGTTATAAGTTCCTATGGCTTCTATTCCTACACCATTTTTAAAGTATTTTCAATACTTAACCTTGACGGATGAGACACCATATTCCATTGCTCTTCTACAGCAAAAAGGTCACTGAACGCAACTCCAGAATCATCTACAATATTGATTCCAACTCCAACCATCCATGAACTTTCTACAATATTGTCCTTAGAAGTTAATTGAATTTCTTGGGCCATTAGGGCCTTATTGAAAAGACCAACTAATATAAGTAATGCAAATACATTTGTTTTCATAATAAATTTGATTTGAGGAAAATAAAAAACAAAGTTATTTTGCATAAGGACGTATGCCAACAAAGTGCTATGAATGGTTATAAAATTCGATATAAAACTTAATCCGAAGAAGATATTCTTTTCACATTTTCATTCCATTTTTTTATCGACAAAATGGAACATATTAGCGTGAAATTTTGTTTTTAAGTACGTTTAAGGCAGTAATATTACAGTATAACTAACTATATGATTTATTAAACCTACCATTATATGCTTTTTCATAAATGGCCTCATATAGGGGTAAAATATTTAAAATATCAAAGTTTAATGCAATCTTATAGGCATTCTCCTTAAATTCTTCAAGTATAATGTCATCGCTCAAAATATGAAGGGCATTTTTTGCCATTTCATCAATATTGCCCACATCACTCAAATAACCGGTAACCCCATTTTTATTTACCTCTGGCAACCCTCCAGAATTTGTAGAAATTACTGGAACCTTGTTCATCATAGCTTCTAAAGCTGCCAAACCAAAACTTTCTGTTTGTGAAGGCAAAAGAAATAAATCAGAAAAACATAATATTCTATCTATCTCATTACTGTTCCCCAAAAAAACCACTCTGTCCATAATCCCAAGGGTTTCACAAAGTAATTCAGCATTCTCTTTTTCTGGCCCCTCACCTACCATGATCAGTTTAGCTGGTAATTTTTTATTTATTTTATGAAAAATCTTTATAACATCTGGAATGCGTTTTACCTTTCTAAAATTACTGATATGCGTAATGATTTTTTCATCATCATTTGCCATCAATGATCTTTGACAATCTGTAAAATGAATACTGTACTTCTCTTTATTGATAAAATTAGGAATAACCTCAATCTCCTTTTTAATATCAAATAACTCTAAAGTACTTGTTTTTAAATTTTCAGACACCGAAGTCACAATATCCGATTTATTGATACTAAAAGTCACTGCAGGTTTATAAAACGGATGATTTCCAACCAAAGTAATATCAGTCCCGTGAAGTGTGGTTATCATAGGAATGTATATACCCTCTTCTTCCAATATTTTTTTCGCCATATACCCTGCATACGCATGCGGAATGGCATAATGCACATGTAAAAGTTCTATGCCAAAAAGTTTGATTGTATCTACTAATTTACTGGATAGTGCCAGTTCGTATGGTTGATAATGGAATAAAGGATATTCTGGGACATGGACTTCATGAAAATATATTTTATTGCTCAGAAGACCAAGACGAACAGGTTGTTTGTAAGTAATAAAATGTACCTCATGCCCCCTATCTGCAAGGGCAATTCCTAATTCTGTTGCTACTACTCCACTACCCCCAAAAGTTGGGTAGCATACTATTGCTATTTTCATATAGCAAAACTAGTATTTAATTTATTATAGCATCATAAATAGCTTTCTGAATCCTTGTTCTTAACCCAGTTTTAACTAAAAGTGTGTTGGAAGCTGTTGGATATGTCCTGTTTGATAAAAAAACATAGACTATTTCTTCATCTGGATCTGCCCAAGTATAAGTTCCTGTAAAACCACTATGTCCAAAACTTTTCCTGGATACACAGCCACAAGTTGGACCACTGTCCTTTAATTGTGGTTTATCAAACCCCACTCCCCTACGAACATTTTTATCACAGAAATAACAGGTGTTGAATTTTTTTACAGTTCTACTTTCAAGAAAACGTTCCCCTCCATAATATCCTCCTTGCAAATACATTTGCATAATTTTGGCCACATCATTGGCATTACTAAAAAGCCCTGCATGACCACCTACACCACCTTGCATGGCGGCTCCCATATCATGAACATATCCTTGAACTGTTTGATATCTATAATAGGTATCTATTTCCGAAGGAACAATTTTATCTTTAGGAAATAACTTTAATGGGTTATATCCTGTATTAGTGGCTCCCAAACGTTTATATAAAAAATCATTAGCTAAATTATCTAAGCTATTATTATATGTACTCTCAATATATTTTTTGAATACATAATACGCTACATCACTATACCTATATCTATTCGATTTTAACTCCTGTCTCCCAATTCTGTTGTAAATTGAGTCTTGATAAACATCTGCCAAATACATTCCATCAGTAACCTTAAAAGAAAACCCGTCCATAGGGCTACTTCTATAAAACTCAGAGGATGGTTTTCTGTTCTTGGTTAATGTGTTAATATAAAAAGCTATCCAAGCGGGCAAGCGTCCATAATGGGAAAGTGCTTTTAAAACAGTAACATCTTTTATCTCAGAATCAGCATATTCAGGAATCAATTCCTGAAATGTATTGTTCAAAGCAATTTTACCCTCCTCTTCCATTCTCATTATGGTTGGTAATGTTGCCAATATTTTTGTCAATGATGCCAAATCATATACATGCTCTGTTGTAATATTCTCTTTAGATTCATACGTTGGTTTTCCAAAACCTTTGTTATAAATCACCTTCCCCCTTCTAGCAATTAAAACTTGGGCTCCTGGATACATTAAAGAATCCAAACCGTCTTGCACTAGCCTATCAACTTCGGCAAGCATGGTAGAACTCATTCCTACCCGTTCTGGAATACTATACCCCAACCTTGTCAATGATTTTGTTGAAGTACCTGTGTTTACCGGAAAAACTGAATTAACAGTTACTGGCAATATACCTTTTGCCGGAATTGCCCCAAAAATAATTTCAGCTGTTTTTCTTTGAGAAATTTCACTATTTTGATAAGACATCACAACTGCATCAATACTTTGAAAAGACTCCACATCCAACAAAGCATAAGGCTTAGCAAAAACAGATAGAATAAGGTTAGATTTTCTATCTTTGGCAAGAGCCTCTAACCATAACAATTCTTCCTTAGAAAACTTATAAGGTTTCCATGGGCTTTCATTGCTCTTATGAAGACCAACTATCACTAAATTATAACCAGACAGGTTATTTTGCAAAGAAATAATGTCATCTCCCTTAACATGGGTCACTGAGGCATATTTGTTCAGCTCCTTTAAAAAAGGCACATGGTCTGCTTCCCCAAATTTTACATAGGCAATTTTCTTATTGTCCAATTTTTTGATTGGCAGTAAAGAAAAACTATTTTTAACTATAGTTATGGCATTTTCAATAGCTTCCTCATAGATCAAATCATCCTTTAGTGAATTTAAATCTTCATGAAGATTTTCCAATTGGATGGGTTTATAAGAATTAAGACCCACTTTATATTTCGCTAATAATATTTTTTTTACTGATTCTGATAAACGCCTTTCAGAAATTCTTCCTTCTTCAAAAGCCTTCAATAACTTAATCTTGGCTTTTTCAACATCTATGGGCATCAACAAAATATCATTGCCCGCCAAAAAAGCGGAAAGTTCCACTTCTCCTTCTTCTGCAAAATTAGAAACCGCTTTCATATTTAAAGCATCAGTAAAAACAAGTCCTTCAAAACCCATTTCTTCTTTTAATATGCCAGATATTATCTGTTCAGACAATGAAGATGGAAATCCCTCTTTAATTTCTAAACTGGGAACACTAAGGTGGGCAACCATTACACTGCTCAACCCTCTTTCAATCAGTTTTTTAAACGGATACAACTCTATACTATCCAATCTTTCTTTGGAAAAATTGATTATTGGCAACGCATAATGGGAATCTGTTGCGGTATCTCCATGACCTGGAAAATGTTTTCCAGTGGAAAGCACACCAGCTTTTTCCATACCTCTCATAAATGCAATCCCAGCTCTGGCAACCGTTTCCCTATCTTCTCCAAAAGAACGGAAACCAATTATAGGATTATCTGGGTTCGTATTGATATCAATATCTGGCGCAAAATTAATATGCACACCCAATCTTTTTACATGTACACCAATACGATAGCCTACTTTTTCAATAACTGTACTATCTGTAATAGCTCCTAACGTGGTATTGTACGGAAAGGCATAAGTAGAGTCCAGACGCATGGCAAGTCCCCATTCAGCATCCATACCTATCATTAAAGGCAGTTTGGAAACAGATTGGTACTCATTGGTCAATCTTGCTTGTCTTTGAGGCCCGCCCCGCAAGAAAATAACCCCCCCTATATGATGTTCTTGAATTAGCTTTTTTATTTTATCCGTGCTTTCCTTATCTTGATTGGAAGCAACACTCAACATAAACAACTGCCCTACTCTTTCTTCCAAGGACATGGAATCATATGCCTTGTTCACCCAATTCTGTTGTGCCAAACTATCCTTTGTTACCAAAGGATTGGTTTGCCCAGAGAGAAAATAAAACGTAAAAAAGAATGTATATAGTAAAAGTTTAAATCTCATAAAAAAGCAATCTATGGTCTTAACTTATTAGATGTGAAGTTATTGCATTACATCGAAAATAGCAGTAATAATGGGATAAAACAACTACATGTACCGTTAAAAATTACATAAATCTACCGTGCCAGCTTTCTTCTGCAGGTACTTCCCAGTGATTTAAATACTCCTGCTTATTGGTGACCAAATTGTTAAAAACAATGGTTTTTTTGGAAACAGCCTTGTTTTTGGCCATCTTCTTGAAGTCTTTTAGGGTTTTATAAGCTACATATTCCCCTTGCTTATAGGATACGTTCATTTTATCCAATAAATCTATATTATATAATTTCTCCAGATGTTGAATAAAGTGTACAGAAGCATCAATAGAACAACCTGATGCTCCTGTAATTATCTGGTCCAATGCCAAGGCAATAAACCTTTTGTATTTTATCTCATAACCTGCTTTAAGCTCACTACCATGTGCTGTCCAATCTTGGATAAATTTATCCAAGCTTTGTTTTACTTCTTCCAGTTCTTCAGTTGTAAAACTTCTACTGGATTGGTATATCCATATTCTTGAAGTGTCTGGCAATGATTCAAATTCTACTAACATTTACTTTATAAATTTTCTGCTGTTGCAATTAATTCTGCTATATCCATAACTTTAATGGCAGCTTCTTTTTCTTTACTCTTGACCCCATCTGTCATCATAGTATTACAAAAAGGGCATCCAGTAGCTATTATTTCAGGTTTTGTTTCCATAGCCTGTTCTGTACGTTCAACATTTATATCCTTATTCCCTTTTTCTGATTCTTTGAACATTTGCGCACCACCAGCTCCACAGCATAGCCCACGTTGTTTGCAGCTCTTCATTTCCACTAGTTCTGCATCCAATTTTCTAATTAAATCTCTTGGGGCTTCATATACACTATTGGCTCTACCTAAATAACACGGGTCATGAAAAGTGATTCGTTTTCCCTTATAATTTCCGCCTTCTAAAGTAATTTTACCTTCCTCAAGTAATTTTTTCAAAAACTGAGTATGGTGCATTACTTCATAGTAGCCACCTAAACCAGGGTATTCATTTTTTAAAGTGTTAAAACAATGAGGACAAGCTGTTACCACCCTTTTTATTCCATAGCCATTCATAACCTCTATGTTGGTCACCGCCTGCATTTGAAACAAAAATTCATTCCCCGCTCGTTTGGCAGGGTCACCTGTACAACTTTCTTCAGTTCCCAGAACAGCAAAACTAATATTTGCCTTGTTCAATATTTTTACAAATGCCTTTGTGATTTTTTTTGCCCTATCATCAAAACTTCCAGCACAGCCCACCCAGAACAGAACTTCTGGTTGTTGACCTGCTGCAAAAAGCTCTGCCATTGTTGGCACTTTTAATTCATTGCTCATAAAGTGCTATTCTTACGTTATGATTCTGTTTTCCAATTAAGTCTATCCATTTGATTAAATGGCCATGGTGCTCCATTGTTCTCTATATTACCCATCATATTATTTAAATCTGATGGTGCAGCGGATTGCTCCATTACCAAATATTGTCTCATATCCATGATTATGGACAATGGATCTATACTTACTGGGCAAGCCTCTACACAAGCATTACAAGAAGTACATGCCCATAGCTCTTCCTTAGTGATATAGTTTTCCAATAATAGTTTTCCATCATCTACATAAACCCCATTATTTCTATCTATATTTTTACCTACTTCTTCTAACCTATCCCTAGTGTCCATCATAATTTTTCTAGGTGATAATTTTTTTCCTGTTTGGTTGGCAGGGCATTCGCTTGTACAACGCCCACACTCTGTACAAGTGTATGCATTTAGTAATTGTACCCAACTTAGATCCATTACATCAGAAGCGCCAAATTTCTCAGGAACAGGAGCATCTTCTACTGGTGCGGCAAATGGGTCTACCGATGGATCCATCATTAATTTCACTTCCCTTGTGACAGCCTCCAAATTCTTAAACTGACCTTTAGGTTTAAGGTTTCCAAAATAGGTGTTTGGAAAAGCCAACAAAATATGAAGGTGCTTGGAATAATATAAATAGTTTAAAAAACACAAGATTCCTATTATATGCAACCACCAACAAGCTCTTTCTATAATTATTAAGACAGATATGGACATTCCATCAAAGAACTGTGCGATAAATTGACTTATGGGAAAAGCTCCTGCCTCAGTATAATGTGCTGCATTCAATTGTTGTAATTGGTAATCAGCTGCATTCATGGTCAAGAAAAGAGACATTAGCACCAACTCTATATATAGAATCATGTTTCCATCTTTCTTTGGCCAACCTTTCATTTCTGGATTAAAGAATCGTTTTATTTTAACAATATTCCTCCGTAACCAAAAAATAGAAATGGCAACAATCACCAGCAATGCCAATACTTCAAAAGAACCAATAAGAAAATCATAGCCTTTTCCAAGTGGAGAAAAAATACGATGCGTGCCAAATACACCATCAATAACGATTTCTAACACCTCTATATTGATGATAATGAAACCAAGATAAACAATGATATGGAGTACTCCAGGAATAGGCCTCACCACCATTTTGGTCTGCCCTAAGGCAATTTTCGCCATGTTTTTCCATCGGATTGATTTATTGTCAGAGACATCAACATCTTTACCCAATTTTATATTTCTGGTAAGCTTTTTTATATTTCTAATAAAAAACCCTATACCAACGGCAAGCAATAGTGTAAATATAATATTTGGAATATATTCCATTTATTCGTTTTTATGGGCTGGGTCATTTTCTGGAAGTTCGTACTCTTTCTGTTTTTTTCCGAAAACAGATACGTTTACATACCGCTTAGGGTTTAACCTAAAATCTTGTAACAACAGATCCAACTCTCTAGAAGCATTGGCCAGATTATCATAAAGCTCTTCGTTCTTCATTAATTTACCCAAAGAACCATCTCCTTTTTCAATTTTACCAAGTAGCAAATCTAAATTAGAAACTGTGGATTGTAAGCTTCTCATAGTCTCAGCAAGACCAGCGTTGGCCAAGGAATCTGACAATTTAGCAAAATTACCTGTTATGGCGTTGATATTGATGATGGTACTATCCAATTGTCCTTTGTTTTTTTCCAATAGACCATTGAGTGTACTTGCACTGTTCTGAAAGCTTTTAACCAAACTATTAAGACCACTTATACTTTCTCTTAAGTCTCTTTTGGTCTTTTCATTTAAAATATCATTGAAATTCATCAATAATGAATCCGCATTGGAAACAGCTCCTTCAACTTTTAACTGTAATGGATTAAGTTTTTGCTGCAACAACTCTGTAATGCCCAGTCTAGTATTTGACACTAATGTATCATAATCTTGAACATTGGCAGTGCCATCAAAAATTGGATTTATGCGTAAGCCCTTTCCTCCTATTATACCTGTGTCATACAATTCTACTATACTATTTTTAGAAAATGCAAAATCATTGTTTACATTGAACGTAACCAATAAATCACCAGTTTTGTCCTTGAATTTTACATCCTTGACTTTCCCAACAGTAAATCCATTTATAGTGACTGAGGTACCTGTTTGCAAACCACCTACATTATTATAAACAGCATAAAGCGTTATATTATTATCAAAAATAGGATCGGACTTAAGGTAGCTAAAGCCCATGATAAACAAAAAGATACCTACTAAGACTATAATTCCTGTTTTAATTTCTCTAGATATTTTCAAAAGGATTATTTTTCAGTTCTTAACAAAATTAGAAATAATTTTTAGATGACCGCCTATTATTCCGAAACGTATTTAAGTGCCTCGGATAATTGGATTCTCTTTCCATCTTTATACGCAACAATATAAGAGGTAGTATATCCTTTGGCATCGGCATTGGACTTCAATAGCTTAGCCTGAAAATAGGAATTTGTTTCTCCATACATATATCTGTACATTTTATTAATAGGTTCTTTGGATAGCTTATTTAAACCTCCAAAATCTTCCGAATTAAGCTCTAAATTTTTTGAACTGGCCAACAACTGTACCTTAAATAAAATATTTGCAATTGGTTTTTTTAATTCTTTCTCCACTTTCTGGGGAATCTTAGAAGGCTTCTTCTCAACAGCAACCTTGGATTTTAATTGTGTTTTTTCAACTACCTTGGGTGTATCATCTATTTTCTTAGGCAATTCTTTTACCGCTTCATTTTCTGTAATCTCCTGCACCGTTTCTTTTACTATTTCGACCGTTTCTTTTTTAGGCTCCTGTATATTTGGCGTAACTACCTTCTTTTTAATTGGTACAGATGCCGAACTTGTATTTATCTTTACTTCTTTATTATACTTTAAAATAGCATCAGCAATTGCTGTTCCCATTTCTTTTTGTCCTTTTTTGGAGTTCAAATAGGTTCCTTCAGATTTATTGGTTAAAAAACCAGTCTCTATCAATACACTAGGCATGAACGTTTGGTGCAGTACTATAAAGCCAGCTTGTTTTACCTTTCTATCTTTTCTTTCTAATCTACCCGTAAAATTGTCCTGCATCATTTTGGCCAACCCAATACTTTGATCAAGAAATTCTTCTTGCATAATTGTTAATCCAATTACAGATTCTGGAGAATTAATATCATAACCAGCATATCTGGTCTCGTAATTGTCCTCCAAATAAATTACGGAATTCTCTTTTTTAGCAATTTCAAAGTTTTGTTTATTGACATGCAGCCCCAAAACAAAGGTTCCGGCTCCGTGAGCATCGGATGAATGCGAATCACAATGCACAGATACAAAAAGGTCTGCCTTGGCCTTATTGGCAATTTCACCCCTCATATATAAATCTATGAATGTATCGTTCTTTCTTGTATATATAACTTCTATGTTAGGGTTTTTCTCTAAAATTGCACCCACCTGTAATACAATATTAAGTGCTATGTTCTTTTCTAAAAACCCGTTTCCTAAGTTTCCAGGATCATGTCCTCCATGCCCTGCATCCAATACTACAATAAATTTGCCCTCAATTGGTTTATCTGCACTATTTTTGCTGAAAGACATTGACATGAATATCAATGTTATAAAACATATTTGATAGAGTTTATTCATTTTCATATAATTTCAAACTATTTATAAGTTTGTATTTAAGGTTAAAATTATTGTAATGCCCTACAAGCGGAACAAAAAATATATGTAAGTTTGAACTCCATAAATCAAGCCAAACTATAACAAAAATAGGATTTATAGCCTTGCAATCAAACAAACATTATCCTCTTTTCTTATTGTTGCTATTTTTTGGCGCTGTATCTCTGTCTGCGCAAGAGGGTCGTGTTGAGCCTTTATCAATAAAAGCTATCGCCATAAAAGACACTATTATTCTTCCTCCCCTTATAAATACAATCACACAAGATACTATAGCGCCTGATTCCGTACAAATAGATAGCTTGAACAAAAAGGAGCCGTTACTCTTGGACAAGATTAGACATAAGGCCAAAGGTTATGAGAGACTGAGCCAAAAAGATCAAAAAATATATTTATACAATGAAGCAGAAATCTATTATCAAGACACAGAACTAAAGGCTGGTGTCATTGTAATGGATTATATTAAAAATGAGGTATACGCTGGCAGAATGAAAGATTCTTTGGGCAATTATAGTCAACTACCTTATTTTAAACAAGGGGATAATGAAGTGACCCCAGACTCCATTCGGTTTAATTTTGACACGCAAAAAGCAATTATATGGAATTCCCGTACAGAGCAACAAGCTGGTCTTGGACAATTGGGAAGTGACACCATGAAAGTTTATGCAGAAATCACAAAAAAAGAAAATGATTCTGTTTATTTTTTACATGAAGGAAAACTTACCACTTCTAAAGACACCGTTAACCCTGACTATTATATTAGGATAAAGAAAGCAAAATTTGTTCCTGGAAAAAAAGTGATTGCTGGTTTTAGCAATTTATATATAGTTGATGTCCCAACGCCAATATCCATGCCATTTGCATATTTCCCATTGACCGTAGGAAGAAGTGCTGGCTTAATGATGCCGTCCATTGGAAATGACCCCAGTAGAGGATATTTTTTACAAAATGGCGGGTATTATTTTCCTTTGGGTGAATATGTAGACTTACTATTAACAGGAGATTTCTATACCAATGGCAGCTATGGTTTTAGAGGGCAATCAATATATACCAAACGATACAAGTATAGAGGAAATGTAAATTTTAGATACGAAAACTTGGTCAACAGTCAAAAAGGGTTTGATGATTATACCCGAACTACCATTTACAACATTCAAATTTCACATTCACAAGATGCAAAATCCAATCCTAATTCTAGATTTTCAGCATCTGTAAACCTTGGAAGCAGTGAATATTTCAGAAACTCATTAAATATCATAAACACACCAAACACACAAAACAATAACCTTTCATCCTCCATATCCTATTCCAAAACCTTCCCCAACTACCCATCGGTGAATGTTAGTGTCACTGCAACTCACAATCAAAATACCAATACCCAGGCCATAAACATGACATTGCCTACATTTCAGGGAAGTATGGAACGTATTTATCCCTTTGCAAAACGAGACGGCATTAAAAAAGGAATCTTACAAAACATCAACCTTCAATATAGTGTAAGAGCCTCTAACCGTATACAGACAACAGATTCGCTTTTCTTTAAAAAGGAAATGTTTGAAAATGCAAAAGCAGGTGCTCGCCATTCAATTCCCATTAGCACCAATTTTAAAATAGCCAAGCATTTTAGTGTCACTGTAGGAACCAGTTATGAGGATGTATGGACATTGGAGACATTTAAACGAGGTAGAGATACAGAATTGAACAAAGAAGTTATCTTGGACACTATTAGAAGTTTTGACCGCTATGGTAAGTATAATTTCAGTACCAGTATTGGCACTACTATGTACGGAACCTTTAATTTTGGAGAAGACAAAAAAATACAAGCTATACGGCATATCATGCGGCCTTCAATAAGTTATAGCACAGCTCCTTCATTTGACCAATACTATGAAGACCTTTTGGATGAAAATGGAAATGAGTATTTGGACAGAAACGGCGAAGTTGTTAGATATAGTAGATTTGAAGGCACTTTAAATGGAGCTCCAGGGTTGACCAAATCCAGTACTTTAAGTTTTTCTCTCCAAAACACCTTGGAAGCAAAAGTAAGGGATAAGGATTCAACGGCATTAGAGCCTAAGAAAGTATCTATTTTTAATAGTTTTAACCTATCATCATCATATAATTTTGAAGCGGATTCTCTTAAGCTTAGCCCTATAAGACTATCAGGAGGTACTAGTCTTTTTAATAAAAAAATGAATATAAATTTTGGGGCAACTATGGATCCATATGCATTAGACAACAATGGCACACGAATCAATACATTTAACATTGACAATGGAGGTAGTTTGCTTAGATTAACAAGGGCAAATGCTAGTTTAAGTTACTCTCTTAACAGTGAAACTTTTGGCAAAAAAGGAGATAAAAACAAACAGGGTGAAAATAAAGAGGATAATGATTCTTATGCCGCTGCTAGTGGTGGACGAACGGATGGCCTTTTTGGCACTACTGAAGATTTCAATGAGAAAAATTATGAGAAAAATGACTCTGACGACATAGAAAATCCATATTATGCTACTAAAATTCCGTGGGATTTAAGATTGGCATTCAACACCAATTACACCAATTCTAAAAGACAAAATGAATTTGGAACAGCCTCCCTTATGTTTTCTGGAAATATAACACTTTCACCCAATTGGAAGGTTGGAGGTTCGTCTGGTTATGATTTTAAAAATAAAGGATTCACATTAACTAGGTTAAATTTTACACGTGAATTACAAAGTTTTATAATGCGGTTTAATTGGACACCCTTTGGAACATACAAGCAATGGAATTTCTTTATAGGAATCAAGAGTTCCATTCTTAAAGATCTTAAGTGGGAAAATAGAAGTCAACGTTCTAGCAATAGGAGATAACAATAAAAGACAATGAAAAAAAAACAATAATTACTACAGAAAATGCGCCTGCACCAATAGGCCCGTATAACCAAGCTATATTAAGTGGAAATACATTTTGTATATCTCTGGTCAAATTCCCATAAATCCAAAAACTGGAGAATTAATCCAAGGAAATATTAAAGAAGAGACCAAACAGTCAATGGAAAACCTAAAAGCAGTTCTTTTAGAAGCAGGTATGACGTTTGATCATGTGGTCAAAGCCACCATTTTTGTGACAGATATGCATCAGTTTTCAGAAATAAACGAGGTGTATGAAGCTTATTTTGATTCAAAAACTGCACCAGCCCGAGAAACCGTAGAGGTGTCCAATTTACCGAAATTTGTACGTGTAGTTCTATGATTGCCGTTAAATAGTTTGTTGATGGAACTCTACTAGGCCTTCAATAGGTCTTTGACGTATAACTCCAACAATTAAGTCATTACGCTCCAATACAATTTTTAACTCATCTTGTAAATAGTGCGCTATGCTGCCTATAAAATGGATTGGCACCTTTGTAGCAAGCTCAAACTGCATAATATAATTGTTCACAAACTGCTGAAACGCTTTGTCTATAACCCCTTTACAATAAGGGTGTTCTTTGTTTTCTACCAAAAACTTAGCGAAAGTTGCCAAATAGGTATTAGGGTTAGGTTGTTTGTATAGATTTTCTTTGATGATATCCGCTTCCAAATCATATTCTTTAGCAAATTTAATTCCTAAAGACTGCGGCATTTTATGGAAATAATAATCTCTCAATAGTTTTCTGCCAAAGTAGTTACCACTACCATCATCCATTAAAATGTATCCTAGGGATGTCACTTTTTGAAAAAGTTGATGGCCATCATAATAACTACAATTGGAGCCTGTACCTAAAATACAAACTATTCCTTGATGACCTATTTTTGTTGTTGAATAAATGGCTGCATAGGTATCTTCCCTTACCTCATTTTTTGAATTAGGAAAAAAATCTTTGAAAATTTCTTTTAGAAATATTTTCATACGATCCGTTCCACAACCAGCACCATAAAAATATAAATGAGTTATTTTTTCCCTGTTTTTGGAAAGTTCAAAATTATTGGCCAATCTATCTTCTATAACTTCACGCGTTAAAACCTCTGGACTTAATCCCAATGTCTGTGTTAAAAACAATTGGTTCCCCTTATCATCAAGGGCAATCCAATCAGATTTTGTAGCACCACTATCAACAATCAATATCATACACCATTATTAAAAAAGAATCCTGAGAACAAACAAACTTTTGTAAGTTCTCAGGATATATAAATTATTACTGCAAATTATAAACCTGTTACATACTCTGCCAAATCTACTAATTTATGGGAATATCCAGTTTCATTGTCATACCAAGAAACCACTTTAACAAATTTAGAGCTTAGCTCAATACCAGCACCTGCATCAAAAATACTTGTACGTGTATCTCCAACAAAATCTTGAGACACCACACCTTCTTCAGTATATCCTAAAATTCCTTTTAAGTGACCCTCAGAAGCTTCTTTCATTACTTTTTTAATTTCTTCATAAGAAGTTTCTTTTTCTAACTTAACCGTTAAATCAACTACAGAAACATCTGCTGTTGGCACTCTAAATGCCATACCTGTTAATTTTCCATTCAATTCTGGGATTACTTTACCTACTGCTTTTGCAGCACCGGTAGATGATGGAATAATGTTCAATAAAGCACTTCTACCACCTCTCCAATCTTTTCTAGAAGGACCATCAACAGTCAACTGAGTAGCAGTTGTTGCATGTACAGTAGTCATTAATCCTTCATCAATACCAAAGTTGTCGTTTAACACTTTAGCCAAAGGTGCTAAACAATTTGTAGTACAAGATGCATTGGAAACGATAGTGTCAGAGGCTTTGGCCTCTGTATGGTTTACTCCCATAACAAACATAGGAGCATCTGCAGAAGGTGCAGAAATAACTACTTTTTTAGCACCACCATCAATATGGTACTGTGCTGTCTCCAAAGTTGTGAAGATACCTGTACATTCTGCAACAATATCTGCGCCAACTTCATCCCATTTCAAATTTTTAGGGTCTCTTTCTGCAGTAATTCTAATGGTTCTCCCATTAACAACCAAATTACCATCTTTAACTTCAATAGTTCCATCAAACTTCCCGTGTACAGAATCGTACTCTAACAAATATGCTAAATGATCTACATCCAATAAATCATTGATAGCTACAATATCTACATTGTCTCTTTTTACGGTTGCCCTGAAAACCAATCTTCCAATTCTTCCAAATCCGTTAATCCCTATTTTTAAATTTGACATTTTTCTTACTTATTTATGATTTAATTTATACTGTCATTATATCTGAAACTCTGAGGAGTTCCTTGTCTATTTTTGTATGCCCTTTTATGGCTTCAACAATTGGGGTAAGGATTATTTTATTATCTTTAATACCAACCATAAGGCTTGATTTCCCTTCTAATAAGGTTTCTACTGCTTTTACACCCATTCTACTTGCCAACACCCTATCATAACATGAAGGCGCGCCGCCACGTTGCATATGTCCCAACACTGAAACCCTAACATCATATATAGGAAGGTGTTCCTCTATATAATCTTTAAGTTCAAATACACTGTTCCCTGTTTTATCACCTTCTGCAACAATAACAATACTGGATGATTTTCCTGAAGCCTTGCTTCTTTTCAAAGAATCTAACAAACGTTCCAAGCCAAGATTCTCTTCTGGAATAAGAATTTCTTCAGCTCCTGCCCCTACTCCTGCATTTAAGGCAATATGCCCTACATCTCTTCCCATTACCTCTACAAAAAACAAACGATTATGAGAACTTGCTGTATCCCTTATTTTATCAATAGCTTCCACCACTGTATTTAGAGCTGTATCAAAACCAAGTGTAAAAGTGGTTCCCAAAATATCATTGTCAATAGTTCCAGGAATACCAATTACAGGAAAATCAAACTCTTCATTGAATTTTATTGCCCCTGTAAAACTGCCATCACCCCCTATAATCACAAAGGCATCAATACCTTCAGATTTTAATTGATTGTATGCTTTTTTACGTCCTTCTATAGTTCTAAACTCATCACACCTAGCAGATTTTAAAATCGTGCCCCCTTTATTGATAATGTTATTTACACTTCGGGCATCCATTGATTTAAAATCCCCTTCTATCATTCCTTGATAGCCTCTGTAGATAGCTACACATTCCACTTTCATGTACGCACATGTACGCACTACCGATCTAATTGCAGCATTCATCCCTGGAGAGTCCCCACCAGATGTTAAAACAGCTATTTTTTTTACCTTCAAATTTCGGGAAATTTTAAGTTGACAAAGGTAACAAACTTAGTCCAATTAATGAATTTGTGCACGTTGAATTTAACGATAAGATAAAATTCAAACGTTTTCGCAACCCTTTTTAGTTTAATTTAAAACATACTATGAGCTTACTGTAATATTAATACAGTATTTCTATTTTGGAGTGCTGGATTTTTGTGTAAATTGAATAAGACTGTCTTTCCTCATTATAGGAGTTGAAGGAGGTATTATTGATTTCTGTTCTTCTTTTTCCTTTTTTTTGAAAATTTTTCTCATTAACTCCTTAAAGTTATTAAAATCCACTTCATAAGAAAGTCCGACTCCTTGAGTATAACCCTGACTATCCGCTAAAAATTGCTGAATTTCATTTTCTCTATTAAAAATTTTAACACTCAATGTTCCTTCATCATTTAAAAGAACTTGCACCTCAACATCCCCAGCAACAACAGTTTCACTAACCCCGCCCCCTACCGGAACACCTAATCTTCCGTTCAACAATACCCTGTCACTAATTTGGGTAGATACTGTTACACCTATTCTATTCTCTGTTTGTATCTCTGAAGCCCTATCTAAACCTCCTTGTTCATAAGAAAGTCCCAAATCAAACTTATCATTATCCCCTCCTAAAACTTGATTTAACAGACCTGAAGCTGTCTGAATAAGGTTTCCCGTAACTGCTTGTTGATTGATACCACTTCCTTCGTTTACAAAAGTACCCTGCATTAAAAGAAAAAATGCATTTCTATCTTCAAACGTAGGATCTTGCAATCTATATTGCAACTCAGATTTTATGATAGAATTTGTGCCCGGAAAATCAATATTAAAGTCTATACTGGGGCTTTCCAGTTCACCTGCCAATCTAACAACAACATCTGTGGGGATTCTCCTTACATATCCTGCATTATCCAACAAAGGCGCAGGATTAGCATTTAGAGAATAAACAGCTTCCATTTGCAATTCTGCTCCCAAAGGATCTTCTTCCCAGATAATTCGACCACCAGGTCTCACCTTAAATGTTTTATCTAAAACTCCTCCATATTTATAATGATACTCCCCTTCTACCACAACAAATTCTCCGTACATATTAAACTTGCCATTGGTATTAATTTCTATCAACAAAGGCCCTTCTCCTCTACCTTTTAAGGAGCTTCCTGTTTTTTGATCTACTACTATTTCTACTTCAGCATCTCTGGTAACATCTAAATCAAACTCCAGCTCCAAACCTTCTGTATCCTCTAAGATTCGTTCACTTTTAATAATAGTTTTATCATTTTTCTCTATAAAATTTATAAAAGAATAATCTCCCACACTGGCCACATCACTAATGGGGATTTTTAAAAAAGTACCTCTTGCAGTAGCCCCTGCCACCTCAATGGTCAATGCAGTTGTAGGCCCATATATTCTGCCCGTACCATTAAAAAAACCTGTGCCGTAATAAAGTGCATCTTCTTCAAAAGCTGTATCCAAGATTAAGAATCTGTCATTATTCGTGTCCACATCCAAATTCAAATTCCAATCTTTAAAAGCAAAATGATTTATGGTTCCGTCCAATGTTGCGCTTGAACCATGATTTATGTCCGTAAGAAAAATATTTTCAAAATGAAATGTTTGATCGTAAAGCCTTACTCTAGAATTAACAGCAAAACCATAATCTACATTTAAGTATGGAATAGCTATACCTGCATTGTTCAGTGTCAATATTCCACCAATATCAGGGTTATCAATATTTCCAATTATTCTTGCACTACCATTTAAATTCCCCCTAATATTAGTGATAACTCCATCTCCCAAAGGGCTGAACGGGCTTAAATCAAAACCATTGAAATTGGCCAACAGATTGGCCTGTGGTATTTCTTCTTTATTATTGATGCTACCAATAACACTAAATCTTTCAACTCCATTGTCATCTGTGATTTGAGAATTGACTACAAAATCTGTTAAATCTTTATTCCCAACAATACCAATGGTCAAATCTCCCATTTTCATACCATTAATTGAAAAACCTGAGACCTCTAGATTAGAAGAAGGAAGGTATACACCATCTTTTTGCAATACATTGAGCGTTCCATTAACTTCTCCTTCTAACTTTAAACTATCAATTGCTGGAGTAATTTTATCCAAAGAAACAATCTTGAACTGCATTTGTAAATCCTTATATGTAGAATCTGCCAACTGCCCATTTAAACGAATTTGTTCCTGAACATCATTGTTCATCACAATTTCCTCAATGGTTATACTATCTAAGGTTCTATTGATAATCACCTTGTTTTTAGTATTGCCATCTTTGTTCAGCACCCATGTATTGCCTTTAAAAATTATATTCGAAGTCTTTAACCCAATTACAGATTTGTTTTCTTTATTAAAAGTGTGATAAAAATTAAGATTATAACTATCATTATATTCACTACCTCCTTTAAATTCTGTTCTAAAGAATAACGTATCTTTTAAAGTGGTGTTGATGAGGCTAAAATCTTGAACATCATAATAAGCCGTTGATACATTGTCTACAGATATAAATGTATTGAACAGTGGATTTTTATTATCAATTTTCACATCTATTTCATTCAGCTTATTACCGTAAGCCTCAAAACTTGGAGACCTAAATGTCAGTTTAAAATCCCCTTCATCTGCAATGATGTTTCCTTTTATAAATGTATTGGGACCAAAAGCAACTTCTGGCAAGAACACTTCCACTATTTTGTTATAGATTTTAAAATTAAAATCCAGTCTTTGACCTTCAGAAATTTCAAAAGCCCTGTAGTTGGTGTAAATACTTCCCACAGAATTCTGCATTAGTTTAGCTAGCTCTTTAATCTTAAAGTTCCCCTTCAAATAACCAGTGATAATATCTGGTGAATTAATAGTAATATTTCTTATTGAATCATTCTCAAAAACTGATGATACTTTAAAATCATCAAAATAATAGGTGTCATTTTTGTTTTTATAACTAGTCTCGGAAAAATTAATATCACCAACAATATTATCTAATGAATTACCAGAAATATCCATATTTACATCTCCCTTAAAAATAGAAATACTATCATTGATAAAATTCAACTTTCTAAAATCCGCAAAACCTACAGAGGCAATGAAATTAAAATTGTTCTTATCATCACTAAAGTCTGCCAGTCCTTTAAAGTCCAACTTTAAATTCTCATCATTACTTAATACAGAACCATCAAACAGTTGGTCTTTTAAAATACCTGACACTTTCACATCTTGATATGTATACCCGTTAAAATCAATAGAATATACCTCTCCAATAACTTCTGTATTAAGGTTTTCTTGCACAAAACCTTTCCCTTCAACATTAAAATCCAAAGTGGTTTTTCCTAAACTTTTACTGTTTGAAAATTTCCCTAAATCAAAATCTATTAAAGAAACAAAGCCTTTATAGGTAGCTGCGTCTATATCATTAAAATCAGTTAATTCCAAATCAGAATAACTACTCCCTACTGCCGTATTTAAATTAAGTTTTGAGACTATGGAATTGTTAGTAATCGTAACAGTTCCCCTAGCTGTAAACTGCCCTAATTTTTCTAGAGAAGATGGCAATGCCTTTCCTAAAATTCTAGGCATTAAAGACCTAAGTTCATAATAACTTGTGGTAACGTTCTTCATATCTGCCTCAAGCAGAAAAGACTTTTGTTTGTTAAACAGGTTCTTAAAATTAAAATTGCCCCTTATACCAGAGTTGTCAGAATGCAAAAACAAGTCTTCCGTAGTTAAATTATTTAAGACCCCTGTAATTTTTGATGAAAACACCGCTTCTTTCCCTTTTCCAAATTCATTGTACAACGTATTTACCTCGTCAAAAGCCAAAATTGACTCCTCAAATTGTGCATCTACATTTACTTTATTCAAAAAGTCTTTAAAATCCTTCCTGTCATAATTAAAAACCAAATTTCCTTTTAAATTAGATTTAGGTGTTTTAATTATCAGTGAATCAAAACGCATTTGTGTTATAGAATATTTAAAAGAAGTTGTTAGTTTTTCAACTGACAACCCACTTTTAGCCATTAAACTCAATGCATTTATTTTTGCACCCACATCAGTTCCAAGTATCAAGAAATCATCGGCACTAATATTTAACTCCCCAAAATTTAAAATTTCAGGCCTTTGAAGGGAATCAATGATGAGCTTAAACTTACTATCAGTTATATTAACATGTGAAGAAGATAAAAAGAAAGGGGGAGTTTCTGGTTTTCTAGGTTTCTTACTGCTCAATTTGGCTACAAAAATATCCAGATTTGTATCTCTTTCACCTTCGTAAGTTTTTAATTTAAAAGTAAGGTCTTCTATAGCTATATCCCCAAATTCCAGTTTACCGTTAGAAAGATTCCTTAAGCTTAGGATTGATGTAGTCAATTCATGAATATAAAACAACGTATCTTTCTTATAATCTTCTACATAAATTCCTTTTATTGATGTGTCCCATGAAATAAGCGAGGCCTGTAACCTATCAATCTTTATGTTGGTTCCATATTTTTTATTGATGGAGTCAGTTGCCATTTTAGCAAAACGGGTCTGCACTATGGGCAGAGAAAGTATAAAAGTCCCCAAAACACAAATCAATAGGATGACCAGCGATATCCTGAGCAATATTTTTCTTAATTTTTTGATAGGGCTTTATGTTTTACCTTTGTGCTTCAAATTTTATTCCAAACCTTGGTAGACAACAATACAATTTACATTTTAGCCATAGAATCATCGTGTGACGATACTTCTGCGGCAGTTTTATGCAACAATAAGACATTAAGCAATGTGGTGGCTTCACAAAAAATTCATGAGGAATATGGAGGGGTTGTCCCTGAACTTGCCTCTAGAGCCCACCAACAAAATATTGTCCCTGTAGTACACCAAGCTTTAACCATGGCAAATATCGATAAAAAACAGTTATCTGCCATAGCTTTTACACGCGGACCTGGACTAATGGGTTCTTTATTAGTTGGCACCTCTTTTGCCAAATCTTTGGCATTGGGCCTAGACATCCCATTAATTGAGGTAAACCATATGCAAGCACACATTCTGGCGCATTTCATTAAAGAAGAAAATAGTCCCCAACCAAGTTTTCCTTTTTTGGCGATGACCATTAGTGGAGGGCATACACAAATAGTTTTGGTTAAGGATGAGTTTGACATGGAAATATTGGGACAGACTTTGGATGATGCCGTAGGCGAAGCCTTTGATAAAAGTGCCAAAATATTGGGGCTGCCCTATCCTGGTGGTCCATTGATTGATAAGTATGCGCAATTGGGCAACCCAAAAGCATTCCAGTTTACAAAACCCAGGGTAGACGGACTCAACTTTAGTTTTAGTGGACTAAAAACCAATATTCTTTATTTTATACAGCGAGAAGTAAAAAAGAACCCAGATTTTATTGCACAAAACTTAAATGATATTTGCGCATCCATTCAATATACTATTATTGAAATTTTAATGGACAAGTTAAAATTGGCTGTAAAACAAACCAACATCCAACAGATTGCTATTGGCGGAGGGGTATCCGCTAACTCAGGAATCCGTAAAGCGCTAAAAGATGCTGAAGAAAAATGGGGCTGGACAACCTATGTTCCCAAATTTGAATATTGTACGGACAATGCTGCCATGATAGGCATTGTTGGCTATTTAAAATACAAAAAAAATGATTTTACAGACCAAAGCATCACAGCCATTCCTAGGTATGGAATAATGGATTCTTAGAATATTAGTTTTACTATTGCCTTATCATCCAATACTTTGTATTTTTAAGATTAAATAAA
>Ga0256845_1000870_pt1 | contig 25992 bp, 23 predicted proteins | sample RiftiametaG_FD_189101 | JGI IMG/M metagenome (GOLD analysis project Ga0256845, IMG submission 189101) | Tube worm associated microbial communities from hydrothermal vent at the East Pacific Rise, Pacific Ocean - Riftia | ecosystem: Host-associated > Annelida > Integument > Unclassified ... | reverse complement strand
ATTAATTTAGAAATATTCTTACTTTTTCTATTTTGAAGCCAAAATGGAAGAAAAAGTGCTGTAATAATAGCCATTAAGGTTAAAAGTGAGCTCACAGCAGACCAAGCCGTGCTAGATAACGTCAAAAATTGGTCAAAATTCGAATTCATATTATCTTTAGCTACAATGTTGAAAGTAACAAATATCAAAACCAATGCAACCTTTATCATATTAACAATTCTCCTAGTTAGAGCGAATGAGTATCATATTTATAATTTAACGAGTAAGCGATAAATTTATTCCATTGCATAATTTAGTCAAAAAAAAGTAGCATAATATGCTACTTTTTAAAGTCAGTTTTTGTTTTAATAACTACCAACCAGTAATCTCTTTCAATGCAGATCCAATATCAGCCAAACTTCTCACAGTTTTAACACCAGCATCTTCAAGTGCAGCAAACTTTTCATCAGCTGTACCTTTACCGCCAGAAATAATTGCACCAGCATGCCCCATTCTTTTTCCTGCGGGAGCTGTAACACCAGCAATATACGAAACAACAGGCTTAGTCACATTTGCTTTGATAAATGCAGCAGCTTCTTCTTCTGCTGTTCCACCAATTTCACCAATCATTACGATGGCTTCTGTTTTAGGATCATCTTGGAACATTTGTAATATGTCTATAAAGTTAGAACCAGGGATAGGATCTCCACCAATACCTACGCAAGTAGATTGTCCAAAACCTGTATCAGTCGTTTGCTTAACGGCTTCATAAGTTAAAGTACCAGAGCGAGAAACAATCCCTACTCTACCTGGCTTATGAATGTGCCCTGGCATAATGCCTATTTTACATTCACCTGGTGTAATAACGCCTGGGCAGTTTGGTCCAATTAATTGGACTCCTAACTCGTCACATTTAACTTTCGCTTCCAACATATCTAAAGTCGGAATGCCTTCGGTAATACAAACTATTAATCTTAGCCCAGCATTAGCCGCTTCTAAAATTGAATCTTTACAAAAAGGAGCTGGAACATAAATAACAGAAGCTTCAGCACCCGTTTGATCAACGGCTTCTTTTACAGTATTAAATACAGGAAGACCTAAATGCGTTTGTCCACCTTTACCTGGTGTTACACCGCCAACCATTTTTGTACCGTATTCAATCGCTTGTTCTGAATGAAATGTACCTTGAGAACCTGTAAAACCTTGGCAAATTACTTTTGTGTCTTTATCTATTAAAATACTCATTTATTTGCCCTCCGCGGCTACAACCACTTTTTCAGCTGCATCTGCTAAACCACTAGCAGCAATAATATTTAAACCGCTATCTGCTAGCACTTTACGACCTTTTTCTGCATTGTTACCTTCAAGGCGAACAACTACAGGTACTTCAACACCGACTTCTTCTACAGCACCAATAATGCCTTCAGCGATTAAGTCACAACGAACAATGCCACCAAAGATGTTAACTAAAACAGCTTTAACATTATCATCTGTCAGAATAATCTTAAACGCTTCAACAACTCGCTCTTTTGTAGCCCCGCCCCCAACATCTAGGAAATTAGCTGGTGAACCACCGTGTAAATTGACAATATCCATGGTTCCCATGGCAAGTCCCGCACCATTAACCATACAGCCAATGTTTCCATCTAAAGCAACATAATTTAATTCAAAAGATGCTGCAAGCGCTTCTCTTTCATCATCTTGTGAAGGATCATGCATATCACGAAGCTTAGGGTGTCTGTACATTGCATTACCATCAATTCCAATTTTAGAATCTAAACAATGTAAGTCACCCGCTTTAGTAATTACCAGAGGATTGATTTCTAATAATGCTAAATCTAAATCGTGGAATAACTTAGATAATTGCATAAAGATATGAGTAAACTGTTTAACCAGTTTACCTTCAAGACCTAATTTAAAAGCTAGCTCTCTACCTTGATAAGGTTGTGCGCCAACTAATGGATCAATCGCTGCTTTATGAATTAATTCAGGCGTTTCTTCTGCTACTTTTTCAATTTCAACACCGCCTTCAGTGGATGCCATGAAAACAACACGTCTTGTAGAACGATCGACAACCGCGCCAAGATATAATTCATCAGCAATGTCTGTACAATCTTCAACTAGAATTTTAGAAACCGGTTGACCATTAGCATCGGTTTGATAAGTAATTAGGTTTTTACCTAACCATTTCTTTGCAAATTCTTTTGCTTCTTCTTTACTGGTGATTAGTTTTACACCACCTGCTTTTCCACGACCACCAGCATGAACCTGAGTTTTAACAACCCATTTATCACCGCCTATTTGAGCCGTAGCTTCTGCCGCAGCTTTTGGTGAGTCCACCGCAATGCCGCTTGATACTGGTAAGCCATACTCTTTGAAGAGTTGCTTACCTTGATATTCATGTAAATTCATGATTATTTACCCGTTTTGGTATGTTATTAAGTTTAAAATTATTTGTAGTAGGGAAATTATAATATATTAGAGAAATCTTGGTTATATCGTTTTGCTTTAATCGATAGTTACAGCATAGTAAAAATTAGGAAAAGAGCAAAGTCGATTAGACTTTACCCTTCAATATATTTCTTTTATTATTTATGCGCCTCTATTAAGCATCATAGAACGTATATGGCCGATAGCTTGCGTAGGGTTCAAACCCTTTGGGCAAACACTTACACAATTCATGATACCTCGACATCTAAATAGACTGTAGGCATCATCTAGATCTTCTAGACGAGACTCGGTTTCTGTATCTCGACTATCAATAATAAATCGATAGGCTTGCAATAAGCCTGCTGGTCCGACAAATTTTTCTGAATTCCACCAAAAAGATGGGCAAGAGGTTGTACAGCATGCACAAAGAATACATTCGTATAATCCATCTAACTTTTCCCTATCTTTTGGGGTTTGTAAATGTTCTCTTACTGGTTGCTCGTCTTCATTAATTAAATAAGGTCTAATTTTTTCGTATTGACGATAAAACTGAGCCATATCGACCACTAGATCACGAATAACAGGTAAGCCAGGTAATGGTCTTATAATAATTTTTTTTGATTTCACTGATGATAATGGTGTTATACAGGCTAATGCATTTTTGCCATTAATATTAATGCCATCTGATCCACACACACCTTCTCGACAAGAACGTCTAAATCCAATAGTAGGATCTTGTTCTTTTAATAGAATCAGTGCATCCAATACCATCATGTCAGAACCTTCCTCAACTTCAAGGTCGTAATCTTTCATATAGGGCTTTTTATCAGTGTCAGGATCGTATCGATAAATAGAAAATTTCATAATTATTTAGTCTCGATTCTCGAATTAATTTAGTAAGTTCTAGCAATGGGTGGAAAAGCTTCAACAGTCAATGGGGACATGTTGACTGGGCGAGTATCCATTTCATGGCTTTCAGGATAATAAAGGCTGTGAGTTAACCAGTTTTCATCATCGCGTTCGGGAAAATCTTCACGACTATGAGCGCCTCGACTTTCTGTACGATAGTTTGCAGCTAGCGCCGTCGCTCTTGCTACTGCCATTAAATTATCCAACTCTAAACATTCTATTCTTAGCGTATTAAACGCCATCGATTTATCAACCAATTTGGCAGTCTTCAAACGTTTGGCAACTTCTTCAAGCTCTTGCATACCTTTAGCCATCATGTCGCCGGTTCTAAAGACACCAAAGTTATTTTGCATGATAGCCTGCATTTCGCTTCTTAATTTAACCGGATCATCTCCATCGTTACTTTCTTCCCAACGATTAACACGCGATAATGCTTGATTCAGATTTTCATCGCTTGCATCATTTTGTGGCAGTCCCGAAGCAAGAGAATCTTCTAAATGAATACCGGCAGCTCGACCAAACACCACTAAATCTAATAATGAATTTCCGCCAAGCCGGTTAGCGCCATGAACTGAAACGCAAGCGACTTCACCAACCGCATATAAACCATCAACTATCACTTCTTCCGTTCCTGATTTTTTGCCTATCACCTGACCAAACTTGTTAGTTGGAATACCGCCCATCATATAATGACAAGTTGGAACAACAGGAATTGGAGCTTCGATTGGATCAACGTGAGCAAAGGTTTTTGAAAGTTCACAGACCCCAGGTAATCTTTTATTGAGTGTTGCGGTTCCTAAGTGATCTAGTTTTAACATGACATGGTCACCTTTAGGACCACAACCTCGGCCTTCTAAGATTTCTTTTGTCATAGAACGTGCAACAACATCTCTACTGGCTAAATCTTTAGCATTAGGTGCGTAACGTTCCATAAAACGTTCGCCATCTTTATTGATTAAGTAACCGCCCTCACCGCGACAACCCTCAGTAACTAATACACCCGCACCTGCAATTCCGGTTGGATGGAATTGCCACATTTCGATATCTTGTACAGGAATTCCTGCACGTAGCGCCATACCAACGCCATCGCCAGTATTGATTAATGCATTAGTGGTTGATTGGTATATTCGACCTGAACCACCCGTTGCAAAAACGGTTGCACGAGATTTAAAGTGGACGACTTCGCCCGTTTCAATCGACATCGCGATAACACCACAACACTGACCTTCATCATTCATTATTAAATCAGTGGCATACCATTCGTTAAAGAAATTAGTTTTTGCAGCAAGGTTTTGTTGATAAAGTGTGTGTAAAAGTGCATGTCCTGTTCTATCTGCGGCTGCAGCTGTTCTGGCGGCTTGTTCTCCACCAAAAGACTTAGACTGACCTCCAAAAGGTCTTTGATATATTTTGCCATTTTCTAAACGAGAAAAAGGTAATCCCATATGATCAAGCTCTATGACTGCATCGGGACCTTCTTGACACATGTACTCAATTGCATCTTGATCACCAAGATAGTCTGAACCTTTAACCGTGTCGTACATATGCCAACGCCAATCATCTTCATGCGTATTACCTAGTGCAACGGTAATTCCACCTTGTGCGGATACTGTGTGTGAGCGAGTTGGAAATACTTTAGAGATTAACGCGACTTTTTGACCCGATTTTGCGAGTTGTAAAGAGGCTCGCATACCTGCCCCACCTCCGCCAACAATAACGGCATCAAAGTTAAGTACTGGAACTGAATCATGATCAGCCATTTAAAGACTCCAAAGAATTTGTGCGCCCCACAAAATGAACGCAGTACAAATAAGAATAACGCCAACCTGAAAAGGTAATCGAATAGCAATTGGTTTTAAATAGTCTGTTGAAATAACCCAAAGACCGATCCAAATATGAAATGCCAATGAAACGATTGCCAAGAACGAAAATACTTTGAACCAAGTTTGGGAAAATAGCGAATGCCAAACGTCAAATTGAAGATATCCAGCAGAAAATATAAAGACGCTTAGGTATATAACATATGCAGCCAAAACAACCGCACTAACTCGTTGAATCAACCAATCGTGCAAACCACTACGGCCAAGACTCGTGACTGAATTTACCATATCCAAACTCCTAATCCTGCGGCTGAAACGATGCCCAAAACAATGACAATTTGTGAACCAGTAATTCCTGATTCTAATTCTTCACCAATTCCGGCATCCATTAATAAATGTCTAACTCCAGCGATTATGTGATACGTCAATAAAGACAATATCGTCCACATAATCAATTTTGACAGGTCGCCTTGTAATAGTTGCTTAATCTGATTAAATTCAGCTTTAGAACTAAGGCTCTTTTCTAACGCCCACAAACAAAAGGGTACTGCTAAAAATAGTAATACGCCGGATATTCTATGAAGGATGGAAGAAATTGCGGTTATTGGCCATTTGAATGTAGCCAAGTTGAGATTAACAGGTCTATTATCTTTCACGGTTTTTGGTCTACCCAAAGTTGAAGTGTAAATAAAAAGGAACTTTTATAAAAAATTGATATAAATCTATTTGATGAATCAAATAAAATCATATATACATTATTTTAGGCAAAAAACTAGATTTCTGCTAAGCTTTTTTAAATATATGTTAATTAAAATTTATCAGCGAATTATATAAGCCTAACTAACTGATTACAAATGAATTGTTATTAATAACTGATTGCGATCAAGATTGACTACTTTATAACCAGTTCTTACCAAAAATCAATCTATTATAATTGACAAATATTTAATAGCTTTTATAGTAGCGCGCAGAATATGGAAAAAATAGTATTGGTTTGACCTCTAAATCTCAATAAAAGAATTCCAACAGCAAAATTGTCAATGACAAATAAGCCTTACCATTGAAAGAAGAAATCCAACTGGAGCAAAAAATGACGGATAAAATAGCTAAGTTAACACTACCGAATGGTAAAACCATCGATCTTCCGATGCAATCACCTTCACTGGGTAATGATGTCATCGAAATATCTACTTTGGTCAAAAATGGCCTTTTCACTTACGACCCTGGATTTATGTCCACAGCCGCTTGCGAATCAAAAATAACTTACATTGACGGTGCAAAAGGCATTTTATTGTATCGAGGCTATCCAATAGACCAATTAGCCGATGATTGTGATTTTATGGAAGTATGTTATTTACTTTTAAATGGTGAATTACCTAATACAGAAGAAAAGCAAGCCTTCGTTGCTCGCATTAATAACCACACCATGCTCAATGAGCAGTTGACTTATTTTTTTAGAGGTTTTAGACGAGATGCGCATCCTATGGCATTAATGGTTGGAGTAGTTGGAGCACTTTCTGCATTTTATCATGATTCTCTAGATATCAACAACGTTGAGCATAGAGAAAAAAGCGCTTTTAGATTGTTAGCCAAAGTGCCTACTATTGCAGCTATGTGTTATCGCTACTCTATTGGTAAACCTTTTGTTTATCCTAGAAATGAAATGAGCTATGCGGAAAACTTTTTAAATCAAATGTTTTCAATGCCGTCTCACGACAAAAAACCAAATCCCATATTTGTCAAAGCTATGGATAAAATATTCACCTTGCATGCAGATCATGAGCAAAATTGTTCAACATCAACAGTAAGGTTAGCTGGTTCTTCAGGCGCGAACCCTTTTGCTTGTATCTCTTCTGGTATAGCTTCTTTATGGGGTCCCGCGCATGGTGGCGCTAATGAAGCTTGCTTACGAATGCTTCACGAAATAGGTGATGTCAGTCGAATTCCTGAGTTTATTGCAAAAGCTAAAGACAAAAATGACTCTTTCCGATTAATGGGTTTTGGACATCGTGTTTACAAAAACTTTGATCCTAGAGCAAAAGTTATGCGTGAAAGTGCTCATGAAGTCTTAGCCGCTGCCGGTAAAACAGATGATCCAATTTTACAAGTAGCTATGGAGCTAGAAAGAATTGCTTTAGAAGACCCATACTTTGTTGAAAAAAAACTTTATCCAAATGTCGATTTTTACTCAGGTATTATATTAAGCGCTATTGGAATTCCAATGAATATGTTTACTGTTATCTTTGCGTTAGCAAGAACGGTTGGTTGGGTATCGCAATGGACTGAAATGATTGTAGAACCTACTCAAAAAATTGGTCGTCCACGCCAGCTATACACCGGTGAAAAAAATAGAGACGTGCAACCTATAGAAAAACGATAGATAATAAACTTGACTTGGCAGGCTCTGTTTTTCAGACCTTGTTTTTCAGATTCTATTGTCTGCTAAGTCTTATATTATCCATAGTAGATAAATGATTGCTTCGCCAAGGATTAATATCTAACCCCCCTCTTCGTGTATACCTAGCATACACAATTAGTTTTTCTGGTTTACAATACTTCATAATATCCATAAAAATGCGTTCTACACACTGCTCATGGAATTCATTATGAGTTCTAAAAGAAACAATATATTTTAAAAGAGAACTTTCACAAATTTTTTGTCCTTTATATTCTATTAAAATAGAAGCCCAATCCGGTTGATTGGTAATAAGGCAATTACTTTTTAATAAGTGACTTGAAAGTGACTCTTCCACTATAAAATCATCATAATTTACTTTTAAAAATTCTGGTTGATAATGATAGCTTTCAATTTGAATATTTTGATCATCAATATTTTTTGAGTCAAAAGCCATTAGCTTATTTGTATCATCCAAATAGGATAACTTTACCTTAACGTTTGAGTTAGTTGCTTTACTCAGGTCACTAATTATTAGTTTTTCAACCATTACTCGATCCATAAAAATCGATTGATTAAAACTATTTAGGTAAAGTTTTAATGATTTAGATTCTATTATATTTTCAGAATCTGCATTAAATCGAAACTCACCTATAGCAACTTGTGGCAATCCATTTTCATTTAACCAACTAATTTCGTATGCATTCCAGATATCCTCACCAGCGAAGGGCAACTTACCTCTTATACCTAATTCAACTCTTTTTTTAATGCGTTCAATAGGATAAAGCAATTCAGCGGTGTAGTTAGAGGCATAGCTAACGTCATTCCCTAATGGATTGTTTTTTTTAGAATGTATTGATTTATCTAACAAATTTAAATTATTCAAAAGGTAAATATTCAGCTCTTATTGGGAATATTTGGCATCGGAAAAGGCGTTACCACATTATTAGAAGCATCACTTATTTTAGCCGTTCCCTGTTTTTCAACTTCATCAATCCGAATAATTGAGTGCATTGGGATTTGAGTCCTCTTAACGCCTTCAAATTCAGACTTTAACTTTTCTTCACTTGGGTCAACCACAAGACTAGATCGGTTACTAAACAGTATTTCTTCTACTTCAATAAAACCGTAGAGATACCCCTGCTGAACATTTTTTGCATAAATTTCGTAATTATTGCCTTTGTTGACAAAGAGAACGCGAAAGATAGGTTGTTCACTCATTAGATTAAATCCTAGTACATTTTTCGCGCATACTAACACACTCAAAGTAAAGTTCTGTATTTCTTTGTGCTAATCCATTTTTTATTGGATAATCGCGTCACTTTAAACGCTACCAAATATACGCCTATGTGCCCATCTCCAACAAAAGCAGCCGTTTCTATACGAGAACCTTTAAAATTTACGACTCAACTTCAAGGTGAAGATCTAAGTTTTGAAACGACTTATGGGATCTTCTCACCAAAAGAAATAGATCAAGGTACCAAGTTATTACTACGCTATCTCAATGTAGAAAAAGATTTTGACTGTTTAGATCTCGGCTGTGGATATGGTCCCGTTGGGATATGGATGGCCAAAAAAGCGACTAATGGCTCTGTGCTAATGCTGGACAAGGACTTTGTAGCCGTTGATTATGCCAATAGAAATATTAGAAATAATGCCTTAGTGAATGCTTCAGCGATTTTAAGTAATGGTTTTTCTTCCCTAAAAAGGGAAAAGTATGATCTGATCGTTTCTAACATACCGGCAAAAGTAGGTAACGAAATGCTCTATCTTTTCTTATATGATGCCTACTACCATTTAAAACCAGGTGGCAAATTTGTAGTAGTAACAGTTAATGGACTCAGGCATTTTTGTAAAAGAACATTTAAGGAAGTCTTTGGTAACTATAAGAAAGATAAACAAGGTAGCTCTTACACTATATCATCAACCATCAAAATAGTAGATTAAGCAAGTTTTAACTTAAATTTCACTCAATTATATACCTTATAAATGGATTTATTTAGTCCACAATTTCTGTGGATAAGTTTGGGGAAAAGATATCAGTTATGTGCTTAACCCCCTAATTTATGTGCATCAGACTTGAATTGATTAAATAATGTACAGCACAATTATTCTTTTATAAATCAATGAGTTACAACTATCTTTAACGAAATCAGCAAGTTACCGTCACTTAACAATGTGATTTTTGAATAAAATAATTAATTTTGATTTAGCTGTGGATTTTTATTGACAGTGGTTATTTATTAGTGCATAGAAAGAATGTAAATAGCTAATATTTGCCTATCATGCATTCGTAAAGGGCTAACCATTAAAGTAGACACTTACAATAGAAAAAAGCTGTCAACTGACAGCTTTTTTATGAAGACAGCATGTAATCTTATCACCTGCTGAGAGATGGGATATTTTGAGTAAAACTATCCCTCTTTACTTAAATGAACATCCATTTGAGGGTAAGGAATTGAAACCCCTTGTTCATCAAAAGCTAACTTTACTTTTTCAGTAACATCAAACATGACAGCCCAATAGTCTGCACTCTTTACCCATGGGCGAACAACAAAGTTAACTGAAGAGTCTGCTAGTTCAGAAACCGCAATAAGAGGAACTGGATCTTCTAACACCCTTTCATCTGCAGCAAGTATCTCTTGCATTATTTCTTTCGCTTTCTTAATGTCATCGTCGTAGCCAATCCCAAAAACCATATCAACTCTTCTTGTTGATTTAGCTGAGTAATTGGTTATAACGCCACCATAAATTGCACCATTAGGAACAGTCATTTCTTTATTATCACCTGTTTTCATCATAGTATTAAAAATGGTGATTTTTTCAACTACTCCAGAAATTCCTGCAACTTCAACAAAATCGCCGGTGGTAAAGGGGCGGAACATTATTAGCATTACTCCAGAAGCGAAATTCTGTAGCGAAGATTGTAAAGATAAACCAATCGCCAATCCTGCTGCTGCTATTAAAGCAACTAAAGAGGAGGTATCTACTCCAAGCTCTCCTAATGCGGCAATAATAACAAACAGAACTAAAACACTTTTTATGATACCCGATACAAAATCAACTAAAACAGAGTCTACTTTACTTTTTGTCATACCTGCATTGACTAGTTTGGTAACTAAATTAGCAACCCATTTACCAATAACAAATATTAATATTGCAAACAAAATATTCATGCCGTATACCACGACATAATCCTCAAATAGTTTAGTAATTGTTTCTTGTGATATTTCCATCATTTACTTCCTCTTTTTATTTAATAAATCATTTATATTATTGAACGGCAGTAACACTAGTTTTCATTTCAGTCTGTACTCTTCGATTTTCAGATCTTCCCTCTTTGGTATCGTTTGTAGTAACCAGTGAAACTTCTCCTTTACCTTCTGCTGAAACGTGACTCAATTCTATTCCAAACTGGATAACAAGATAAGTAGCAACGACATCTGCTCGTTTTTGTGAAAGGTTTTTATTATAAAAAGCTGCTCCTCGAAAATTAGCAACCTTTACTGATAAATGCTATCTCCCCCAAAATTGAAAGAAAAAGCATTAATCATATGAGCTTTAAATCCAGCACCTAAATTAAAATCATTACCTGTAACCGAGTTGACTCCTGCATTATCGTTATTATATTTTCTTAACCCAGCTTTCCAATAGAAGGAGCTTTTACTTTTGGGTTTTATCGATATATACCACAAAAATTGATATATTCAACATCTATATCTGTATATTTTAATTCAAAAGCAATATTAGATAATGCTTGGTAACCAAGACCCATATAAAGTTGCTATGTCAGCAACAAATTTAAAGTAGTAATTGCAACTATATCACACATTGCTAATATATACTTACTCAAAAAGTATAAATGATCAACTATACGAATACATAAAATGATGAATTATAAAAAACTAAAGTCACAACTAAATGTTGAAATTGAATCCTCCGGATTCCAGCAAGCAGGGATTTCTGATGTTTGTACAACACCCTATTTTGAGTCTTTCAAGAAATGGGTTGCTAAAGGATATAATGGTGATATGTTCTATTTAGAGCGTAATCAAGAACTAAGACAATCACCACAAAAGCTTCACCCAAATACTTGCAGGGTAATATCCCTTCGATATAATTATTTACCAGAGAATGCTGATTTTACTAGCGTTTTAGAAAATCAAAATTTAGCCAATATTTCTCGTTATGCGTTAGGAAGGGACTATCATAAACTAATGAGAAAAAAACTTACTCGATTATGCAAGCGATTATCTGAGATTTGTAATAAAGAATATAATGCAGAACTGGATTATCGGGTATTTGTTGATAGCGCTCCCGTTTTAGAAACTAGTTTTGCAGAAAAATCTGGACTAGGATGGAAAGGTAAACATACATTAATCATTAATAAAGATGCAGGTTCTTGGTTTTTTCTTGGAGAGATTTTTATCAACCTTCCCTTATTCGTAGACGAACCAGTAGAAAACCTATGTAAAGACTGTGTTGCTTGCCTTAGCATATGCCCTACTCAAGCCATCATAGAACCTTACAAAGTTGATGCGAAGCGTTGCATCTCTTATTTAACGATTGAAAATAAAGGTACTATCCCAATAGAATTTAGAGAGATGATCGGGAATAGAGTTTACGGTTGTGATGATTGTCAGTTAGTTTGTCCATGGAATAGATACGCAAGTTCGAATGTTAATAATGATTTTATAAGCAGGAACAATATTGATTCATCTAATCTTTTAACTTTATTAAAGTGGAATGAAGAGTTATTTTTAAAGAATTTTGAAGGAAGCCCCATTCGAAGAATTGGTTATCAGAGTTGGCTTAGAAATCTATCCGTCGCTATTGGAAATAGTCCAGCAACTGAAGCAAATATCAAAGCACTTTTAACAAAAAAGGCTGATGCCAATGACCTAGTTGCCGAGCACTTTGACTGGGCTATTGAATTACAACAAAAACATCTGAAAAATGATCAAAGAAATCACGGTAGAAATATTAAGTTACGAAGAACGGTCCAAAAATTAATGCCCAACTTTAGTTAAGTGTGCACTTATTTTTACACCCTCATTTTTATGCTTACAATATTACTTTGTAAACACCTGAGATAAATCAATAGCATCCCAATGAGGAAAGTGTTTTCTGACTAAAGCATTAAATTCTAACTCAAACTCTGAGTGATCATTTTTATTTGAATCGTTATCATCTTGTGAAATTGCACTTTTAATCATTCCTGCAGCAATAGTAATATTACTTAATCGATCAATAATTATAAAAGCACCTGTTTTACGATTTTCTTGGTAAGTATCATAAGCAACCTGTTGAGTTAATTTAACGCGACAAGAACCAATTTCATTAAGTTCTAAATGAGTTGCATCAATTTTTGCTAGACTATTTATATCAACGCGATGTAAAACTTCATCAATACTACCTGAGCTATACTTACACGAAAATTTAAAATCATATTGTTTATTGGGCATCAGCGCTTTTTCTGACATCCAAACAATATCAGCCTCAAATAAGCTACCTAAATGGGCTTTCTGATCGACAGGACAAATCATATCACCACGACTAATATCGATTTCATCTTCTAACGTTAAGGTAACTGCTTGACCGTTGTCAGCACTTTCTATATCGCCATCAAAAGTGACTATTTTAGTAATCTTTGACGTTTTACCTGAGGGTAATGCAACGATGTTATCACCAACTTTAACTGTTCCACCAACAACATTTCCGCTAAAACCGCGAAACTCAGAGTTGGGTCTATTCACCCATTGCACTGGCAATCTAAATCCACCGGACTCTTTATTTCTTATTACTACGGTTTCTTCTAATGCTGACATAAAGGTTGAGCCATGAAACCAGTTTAATTCAGGCGTCGTATTAACGACGTTATCGCCTTTAAGTGCTGACAAGGGTATAACGCGTATATCATCAAAATTTAATTGTTCACTAAACGCTAAGTACTCTGATTTTACTTCATCAAATACACTTTGTTTATAGTCAACTAGATCCATCTTGTTAACTGCAACGATAATGTTTTTTATTCCTAGCAATGAAGCAATGTAACTGTGTCGTCGAGTTTGAGCTTTTACACCACTTCTTGCATCAAGCAAGATAACCGCTAAATCACAATTAGAAGCTCCTGTTGCCATATTCCGCGTATATTGTTCATGGCCAGGAGTATCGGCGATAATAAATTTTCGTTTTTCAGTTGCGAAATAACGATAAGCAACATCAATGGTAATGCCTTGTTCTCTTTCCGACTGTAAACCATCTACTAGCAAGGCTAAATCAATCTCTTCACCCTGAGTTCCTGATTTTTTACTATCTTGTTCTATGGCTGCTAATTGATCTTCAAAAATCATTTTTGAGTCATGTAATAGACGACCAATTAATGTACTTTTACCATCATCCACAGAGCCACAAGTTAAAAATTGTAGTAAATCTTTTTCTTCATGGCGTTTTAAATAGCCTAAGATGTCTGTTTCTAATAAGTCAGCTTCTAATTTTTTAGTTTCTAATATATCTGCTTCTGAGGTCATTTCGTTAAAATCCTATCGAAAATCAATGTGTTATTAAATTAGTAGTGTAAATAATGGATCTAGTTTAGAGTCCGACTAGTTTAAAAATTTATTATCAGTTAAATATTTAACTAAAAGGTCAACGCAATCTTCTGCAGAATGCTTTTCAGTATCCAAATGGACTTCCGCCTTAGTTGGCGACTGATATTCAGAATCAATTCCAGTAAATTTACTAATTTCGCCTCTTCGTGCTTTCTTATAAAGACCTTTAGGATCGCGCGCTTCACATACTGATAAAGGTGCATCAACAAAGACTTCTACAAATTCACTTTCTTCCAACAAACCTCTAGCAAAATCTCTATCAGTTCTAAACGGAGAAATAAAAGCAGTTAGTACTATTAATCCAGCATCAACAAACAATTTACCCAGTTCACTAACTCTTCGAACATTTTCAACACGATCTCTGTCAGAGAAACCTAAATCACCGCATAAACCATGGCGAATATTGTCTCCATCCAATAAGTAACTTTGTTTATCAATCGAATACAATTTCTTTTCTAATAAATTAGCAATAGTTGATTTTCCGGAACCGCTTAATCCAGTAAACCAAAGAACACAGGGCTTTTGTGACTTTTGCTTTGCGCGCACAACTTTTGTTACTTCGTGCTGATGCCATGTTAAGTTTTCGTTTAGGCCGTCTTGCGACATAACCATTTCTCCTAAAATATGTTCTATTTACTTAAATAATTTACTTGAAGATATATGTTTAATACATTGAATTTTAACAAAGTTTTAATAAATAACTCTAAAAATACCCTTCCATTTTTTTCTTTTCCATAGAGCCTGTAGAATCATTATCAATCATCCGACCTTGTCTTTCAGATGTTTTAGTTAACAACATTTCCTGAATGATTTCTGGCAAAGTCGCCGCTTCAGATTCAACGGCTCCTGTTAAAGGGTAACAACCAAGCGTTCTGAATCTAACTGATTTCATTTCTGGTACTTCACCTTCTTCCAAAGGTAAACGGTCATCATCAACCATCACTAAAACACCATCACGTTCAACTACTGGTCGTTTTGCAGATAAGTAAAGTGAAGGGATTTCAATATTTTCTTGATAAATATATTGCCAAATATCTAATTCCGTCCAGTTTGACAAAGGAAAGACTCGAATGCTTTCACCTTTATCTACGCGTCCATTGTATATATTCCAGAGCTCTGGGCGTTGATTTTTAGGATCCCATCGGTGCTCCGCATCTCTAAAAGAATAAACTCTCTCTTTTGCCCGAGATTTTTCTTCATCGCGCCTAGCACCGCCAAATGCAGCATCAAACTTGTAATGATCTAAAGCCTGCTTTAAACCTTGTGTTTTCATAATATCAGTGTGTTTTGCACTACCATGTACAAAAGGGCTGATCCCCATTTCTAAACCTTCGGGATTTTTATGAACTAATAATTCAAATCCAAGATCTTTTGCCATCTTATCTCTGAATTCAATCATTTCTTTAAATTTCCAATTGGTGTCCACATGTAATAATGGAAATGGAATCTTTCCGGGGAAAAAAGCTTTACGCGCAAGGTGCAATAAAACAGATGAATCTTTACCGATTGAATAAAGCATTACCGGGTTATCAAATTCCGCAGCAACTTCCCTAAATATCTGAATACTTTCAGACTCTAACTGACTAAGATGATTTCTTTTTCTCATTGATTTTATTACGCTTTTTTGTGTGGGCGGTATAATAACAGAATTGAAATTTCAGACAATGTTCATACTACCGAAAATTATAGAATATTTACTCTTCTCTGATCAAAATTGTACGGGATTAATCTTGATCTCACGTTTACTATTGCTACAATAGCTTAAATAATTCAAATCCGACAAGAAATCGAACAATCACGTGAAAATAAACAATCTTTTGACCGCTGTTTTTGGTCACCAAGTATCTAAGACATGGAAGTTTCTTTTGATGATCATCGCTTTGGTTTTACTCTATGTTACTTTAATGCCTAATGTTCACGTACATTCACCTTATCGACATATGGATAAGGTATTCCACTTTATGGGTTTTGGCGCATTTGCTTTTGCAACAACTCTAGCATTTCCACTATTGAAAACCTATTGGGTCATTCTAGTTTCTATGGGACTCGGTATTTCGGTCGAACTTATTCAATCCTTTATTCCACGCAGAGCATTTAGCTATTGGGATATGGTAGCTGATTTAGTTGGAATTCTGTTTGCATTATTGGTTGTCGCAATTATTCGGTGGATGATAAAAAAATTAACCCAATCTAATTTTAACTGATCACAAATTCGCTAACCAAATCTAATCCTTTTCTAAGTGCGGAATCTCGTACAGAGTCGCGATTACCAACAAAATGGCATTTAATTGTTTTAGAATTTCCACTATAACAAACCGATAAATAGACAAGTCCAACCGGCTTATCATCACTACCACCTCCAGGCCCCGCAATCCCTGTGATGCTAAGCGATACAGCATTTGGAAATATACTGCATGCGCCAGATGCCATAGCACAAGCCACTTGCTCTGAAACAGCTCCGTAACTCACTATCAATTTACGACTCACTCCAACCAATTTATGTTTAGCTTCATTGCTGTAAGTAATAAAACCAGATTCATACCATTCAGAACTACCGGAATGATCCGTAATAATTTTCCCCACCAAACCGCCAGTACAAGACTCAACTGTTACCAACTTTATTTCCTTATTGATTAATATTTTTGATAATTCTTGTATTTCTTTTAACATCACACTCTCGTTTATCATCAGTTTGTAATTCATTTATATTTTGCTAGATTTTTTGTTTGATGTGGTACGGCTATATACAATCAGTTAAACTACTTTCCAAGATAACAAAATCAAACTTAAATGTGAAAGAAACCATACAAAAATCATTTTTAGAGATGGAAACAACGACTCAGAAAGCTTCTAAAACAAAGTCACTGCATACACCAATGATGCAGCAATTTTTAACAATTAAAGCGCAACATCCCAACATTTTATTATTTTATCGTATGGGGGATTTTTATGAGTTATTTTTTGAAGATGCAGTAAAAGCATCAAAATGGTTGGGGATCACATTAACCCAAAGGGGTAAATCCAATGGTGATCCAATTCCAATGGCGGGCGTCCCCTATCACGCCGTTGATAACTATCTAGCAAAGCTTGTCAAACTTGGCAAATCAATCGCTATTTGCGAACAAATTGGTGACCCTGCTACTAGTAAAGGTCCGGTTGAACGAAAAGTTGTTCGAATTATCACTCCCGGAACATTAACCGAAGAATCGTTACTTGATGAAAAAAGCGATAATCTGATAGCGTCTTGTTATGTCCTAAAACTAAGTAAGCCAAAGCGTCAATTGTTTGGACTCGCTTGGATGGATATCTCTACTAGCCGTTTTAATTGTTCTGAATTTAATAGTTTTGAGCTCTTAAATAATGAGTTAGCGCGGATTAATCCATCGGAGGTTCTAATTCCATCAAAACTAAAAGATGCTTTTTCTAACTCTCAATTGTTATTGAAACAAGAGGAAGATTGGCAGTTTGATTACTCGCAGAACTATCAAAAACTGATCCAGCATTTCAATGTGTCAAACTTAGAAGGTTTTGGCTGTGAAGAATTACAGGCCGGTGTATGTTCCGCTGGTTGCTTACTTAATTACGTAAAGCACACACAACAATCCTCCCTATCCTTTATTAAAACTATTAATCATTCCGATAACCACGGTTTATTACACCTTAATACTTTTACCAGAAAACATTTAGAAATCACCGAAAATATCTTTGCTCAAAATGAAAAAACCTTATTCAATGTCATCAACCAAACTAATACTTCGATGGGAACACGGCTATTAAAGTCATGGCTTCATTCTCCACTAAGGGATCCATCGATTATCAATGCTCGATTAAACACTGTTGAAGCGTTTACTAATGATCTTGATCTTGATGAATTGGCTCAAAGCCTTGCTCACATAAAAGACATGCAACGGCTGTTAACCCGTATCGCTATTTTATCCGCACGACCAAGAGATTTAACTAGCTTGCGGGAGAGTTTACAGGCATTACCCGATATTAAAAGTTGGCTTCTAAAATCAAAACAACCCGTGTTAGAAAAGATTGGCAAGCAATTAACTCTCCATAACAAAACTAAAGAATTGCTTGAAGAATCTGTTTTCGACAATCCGCCAGTAGTGCTTAGAGATGGTAATGTCATTAAAACCGGCTTTAACAATGAGTTAGACCAGTTAAGAGCATTGTTTGGTAGCGCAGAGCAATTACTTGATGATATGGAGCAAAGAGAGAAACAAGCAACGGGCATTACTCATTTAAAAGTTGGTTATAACCGCGTACATGGTTTTTATATAGAAATTTCTAAATCTCAGTCCGATTTAGCACCCATTCATTATACCAGGCGTCAAACTTTGAAGAATGCAGAGCGATTTATTACGCCTGAATTAAAAACGCTTGAAGACAAAGTATTATCTAGCCAATCTGAAGCCCTTGCGTTAGAAAAAAGACTTTATCAACAATTGCTAGAAACTTTACAGGTTGATGTAGACGGTTTAATGAATACAGCCGAAGCCATTGCGCGGCTCGATGTTCTTTATTCTTTTGCAAAAACTGCCGTTGAGCACCAATACATCAAACCTAACTTTGTAAAAAATAGAGCCTTGAGGATTCAACAAGGAAGACATCCCGTTGTCGAAAATTATCAAAATGAAGCATTTATTCCAAATGACGTTATTTTTCAAGAAAATATTAATAGCAAGCTAATTACCGGACCCAATATGGGCGGTAAATCGACCTATATGAGAATGACTGCCATTATCGTATTGCTAGCTCACTGTGGGAGTTTTGTCCCCGCACAATCTGCTGAACTAAGTATGATGGATAGTATCTATACTCGAATTGGCGCATCCGATGATTTAGCCGGTGGACGCTCTACTTTTATGGTTGAAATGAGTGAAACAGCTAATATTTTAAACAATGCGACCAAATCAAGTTTAGTTTTACTTGATGAAATTGGTCGTGGAACCAGCACATTTGATGGACTTGCACTCGCATCCGCTACCTTGTCTCACTTAAGCGAAAAAATTCAACCCCTGACTCTATTTGCAACTCATTACTTTGAATTAACCGAGCTAGCAGATAACACCCAGTCAATCGAGAATTGTCACTTTGGCGCAATTCAGCATGGCGATAAATTAATACTCGATCATCAAGTCCATATAGGTCCAACGAGTAAAAGCTATGGTCTTCATGTCGCAAAATTAGCGGGTGTTCCTTTTAGTGTCACAAAAAAAGCAGAATCTATTCAAATTGAACTAGAATCTACTAATCAATCACGAAATCAAATGCTTAAATCAATCGAAAATGAAGAGGATAGTGGAATTATTAATCAGTTAAAAACCACATTAAAACCAATAGAAATCCTCGACCCTAGACTCAAAATACTGGAAAATACCGACCCTAACGAATTGAGCCCAAAAGAAGCATTAGCTTTGATCTTTGAATTGACAGAAAATAGAAAAAATTGGAGTGAAACCAAATGACCTTTGTTGTTACCGACAATTGTATCCAGTGTAAATACACAGATTGCGTCGAAGTGTGCCCTGTAGATTGTTTTTATGAGGGACCTAATTTCCTCGTAATAGACCCTGATGAGTGTATCGATTGCGCCTTGTGTGAACCTGAGTGCCCTGCCGAAGCAATTTTTGAAGAAGATGATTTACCTGAAGGACAGGAACAATTTATTGCCATTAATGCCGATCTCGCTCAAAAGTGGGAAAATATTACAGAACAAAAAGAGCCTTTACCTGAAGCTAAAAAATGGGATGGCGTTGCCAATAAAATCGAGCATTTACAAAGAGATAGCTAATCTACCTCATTTGATTTCTATACACAAAGTCAGCGCAGGGATCTCTCACAGAAACTGCAATAAAACATGCGACATACTTACATTGACAAGTTATTGAAATTACCACAGAATCTGCAAAAAATTGGGCTTGTACCATTTAATGCTTGAATTCAAAAGAACCAGAATAAATATTTAGGACAAAAGATGGAATATGGACAACCCAAAACAAATCAGTATTTAACAACTATTCAGCAGGGTTTTATTGATGCAGCTTTAGCTCATCCTAACAATAATGCGATATGGACAGACTGCGGTGAGATAACTTACTCCGATCTTCTTTGCCGTTGCAATTTATTTGCTCAATGGCTTGTTGCTAATAATCATGCCCCGAATAAAAGAACCGCGCTGATATTGCCAAAATCAATCGATAATATCGTCGCCTTGTTTGGCGTTCTAATAGCCGGAAATACCTATGTACCGCTCGGTTCAACTTGGCCAGCTAACCGACTAAACACAATCATTAATAATGGTGAGTTTGATTTAATAATACAGGAAACTTTAAATCCAGAATTGTTCGTTGATAAAGATAAATCCTTAACTTTTGAATCTAACCAATGGCAATCGATATTTGCAGAATTAGATACGGCATCTGAAGATCAGTTAATTTCAATTAAAGAACATAAACCAAACGTTGTTAAAGGGTCTGATATTGCCTACATCCTTTACACTTCTGGCTCTACAGGCGTTCCTAAAGGTGTAACAGTTTCACATACCGCCGCTCAGTTTTTCCCAGCTTGGGCGAAAAACGAGTTTAATGTTGATGAGACTCATCGAATAGCATCAATGGCTCCCTTTACCTTTGATTTATCTACTTTCGACTTATTTACCGGTCTCTCAAGTGGTGGTTGTCTTTATATTATTCCTGAAAAATTTAAAATGTTTCCCACTAGGTTGTCTGGATTTCTTGAGAAATATGAAATTACCACACTTTATGCAGTTCCATCGGCACTTAGTCTAATGGCTCTGAATGGTAACCTGCATAAACGTGATTTTAGCCATTTTAAAACACTATTATTCGCGGGTGAAGTTTTCCCAATTGAAACCTGCCGATTATTTAAGTCATTTTTGCCGGAAGATGTTCAGTATTACAACTTATATGGTCCGACAGAAACTAACGTTTGTACCTATTTTGATGCTAGTGATATCCCAGAAGATGATCAACCGTTACCTATTGGTAAAACTTTGCCCAATCATTTCTCATTTATAGATACTGAGGTGGGTGAAGGTGACAATGTTGGGGAGCTATGTATTTATGGGCCTACGTTAATGAGTGGGTACTGGGGGGAATCAAACGAAGGAGCGCCCTATTGGACAAATGTTCCTGGTAAGCCAGGGATTAAAGCCTACCGAACCGGAGACGTTACCTATTTGGATGAAAACGGCCATTGGATCTATAAAGGTCGAGCCGATAAAATGGTTAAAATATTTGGATATCGTGTCGAACTGGGGGAAATTGAGAGTAGCCTTGTAAAGCATGACGATGTGGAACAGTGTGTAGTCGTTAAAAGAGATAGAAAGTCACCAGATGGTTCTAAAACTATTGGCGAAGAATTGCTCGCTTTTATCATTCCAAGCCAATCAAAGGATGGTCGTGTTGATCTAAATCAAACCGAAATATTCAAGCATTGCAAAAATGACTTGCCACATTACATGTTGCCATCCACAATAGTCAAAATAGAAGAATTTCCAATTGGGCAATCGGGTAAAACTGATCGTCTCAAACTAGAGCATCAAGCTCAAGAAATGGCCTAATTTTAGTTAGTGAATTAAGAAAAAATATTTTAAATTATACAATTATCGTTTTATGGAGAACAAAATGTCAGACAACAAAATTCAAGATCAAATCAAAGCCCTTATCGTAGAAAAAGTCCTAGTTGGTGTAGATCCTGCTGAAATAAGCAATGATTCAGAACTCGTTGCAGAGTTAGGTTTAGACTCAATTCAAATCATTGGTTTGATTGGAGGATTAGAAGAAGAATTCGATATTGTTTTAGAAGATGATGACCTAGATTTTGAGCTTTTCTCTACAATTAACAACTTAGCAAAGTTAGTTAAAGGTAAGCTGTAACTATTTGATTTTTAAACCAATAATATTTTCACAAAGGCTCCTTTTGGAGCCTTACTTTATTATGTTATAATGTTAACCACAAAACTGGCAATAATAAGTGCAATTGGTTAACAAAAATCCTACTGAACTTAAAAATCCTGCGAGTGTGTTTTTTGATTGTCTCCGTTCGAAAATTTTAGCATTTCTAAATTTATTCCTGTAGTACGATCAAACTGAAACTAGAATGAACACCTTCCAGTTTCAGCTAATACAAATAGTTTATTTCTTTGCTGGCGTTTTTTTTCTCACAGCTTTTTTCTTGATTGCTTTCTTTTTAACGACTTTCTTTTTTAAAGTCTCTTCCCATTTTCCGTTTACATAATGAGCCGACCAACCACTGGCTTTACCTTCAATTTCAGTCATTACATATTGTTCTTTCACTTTACGACTGTATCGATACATAGCGCTATTACCATCGGGATCTTTAACAGGTGCAAAAGTTAAATAGTCAAACTTAGGATCGAGTTGTTCTTTAACTGACAATAATTCAGAAACTAATGGCGCACGTGTTTCACGATTTCGTGGAAACTGACTTGCTGCTAAAAATAGACCTGCCGCGCCATCTCTAAGAATATAATGATCATCAACTTTTAAACACTTTAAATCAGGCATAGAGATAGGATCAGCTTTTGGTGGAGCAGCTTCACCGCTACGTAATAATTTACGCGTATTTTTACACTCTTCATTATTACAGCCAAAATACTTACCAAAGCGCCCTACTTTTAATTCCATGTTATCGCCACATTTATCACATTCGATAATAGGACCATCGTAACCTTTTATTTTGAAGCTACCTTCTTCAATCAAATAGCCTTTACAACCAGGATTATTACCACATACATGTAGTTTACGATCTTCATCAATTAAATAACCATCCATTGCCGATTCACAAAATGGGCAACGTTTTTTCAACAATAGGTTCCGGCTCTCAGCTTCTTCATCTTTATCCACCGCTTCTATTTCATCATCAGTGATTAAATTCATTGTATGTTTACAGCGTTCATCAGGTGGTAAAGAAAAACCACTGCAACCTAAAAATGTTCCCATGGATGAATTACGGATCATCATAGTATTAGTTTCACATTTAGGGCAAATCATTTCCATGTTAACGGATTTTTGATTTTCCATTCCACCATCTTCAACCGGTAACTCTGCTTTTTCGAGACGTTTAGTTAGATCGTTATAAAAGTCGGTTAAAGTTTCTTTCCAGTATTGTTTACCGTTGGCTATGGTATCAAGCGTCTCTTCCATTTTTGCCGTGAACGAATAGTCCATAAGATTATCAAAACTTTCACTGAGTCGATCAGTGACAATTTCGCCCATTTTATTGGCATAAAAACGTCTATTCTTAACAATCACATAACCACGATCTTGAATTGTAGAAATAATCGAAGCGTAGGTTGAAGGACGACCAATACCTTGCTTTTCTAATTCTTTTACCAAAGCGGCTTCACTATATCGTGGTGCAGGTTTTGTAAAATGCTGCTTAGGTAGCAACTTTTCTAGCACAAGTATTTCACCGACTTTTACTTCTGGTAAAATAGTATCATCATCATTTTTACTTTTTCGAGGCGGTTGTACCGATGTCCAACCATCAAATTTAACGACTCGACCTTTTGCAGCTAATTTAAAATCATCCGCCTTAACAATCAAGTTGGTCACGTCATAAATAGCATCTGTCATTTGACAGGCAACAAATTGACTCCAAATCAAGTTGTAGAGCTTGACAGCATCATCATCGACATTTTTAATGTGCTTTGTACGAGTTCGGGCATTAGTCGGTCTGATAGCCTCATGTGCTTCTTGAGCACCGTTTTTATTTGAATAGTATTTTGGCGCCTCAGGTATATACCTGTCACCATGGTTTTCTTGAATATAGTCACGACACATTGCCAAAGCATCTTGGCTTAGCATAGTCGAATCTGTTCTCATATAGGTAATATAACCCGCTTCATACAGACGCTGTGCCAGCATCATTGTTTTTTTAACGTTATAGCCTAAACGTGTACTTGCCGCTTGTTGTAGTGTTGAAGTGATATAGGGTGCACTGGGCTTACTCTTAGTGGGTTTGCTATCACAACTTTCGACCAACAAATCAGCTTTCAGTAATTTTGCCTGTAGCTCATCGCTCTCTTTTTTATTTACCGGACGATACTTATTACCTTGAAAACGTCTAACTTCCAAATTGAGTGCATCATTCTTTGCCGTAATAGTATCAGCGGTTAAGCTCCAATACTCTTCAGGAATAAAAATACGAATTTCTCTTTCACGTTCTACAATCAACTTAACGGCTACCGATTGCACGCGACCAGCAGATAGTCCTCGTGATACTTTTTTCCAAAGCAATGGTGATACCATAAAACCAACAACTCTATCTAAAAAGCGCCTAGTTTGCTGAGCATTGACGAAATCCATATCCAGCTCTGTTGGTTTAGAGAAAGCTTCAGTAATAGCTTTTTTAGTGATTTCATTAAAAACAACGCGTTGGTATTTATCATCACTGCCGCCAATTTCTTCACGCAAATGCCATGCAATTGCCTCTCCCTCTCTATCCAAATCCGTTGCGAGAAAGATTTTATCGGCGTCTTTAGCATATTTTTTGAGTTCTTTAACAACCTTTTCTTTACCTGGTAAAGTCACATACTCTGCCGCCCAATCATTTTCAGGATTTAAGCCCATCCGCTTAAACAATCCCTCTTTCGCCATTTTGGCTTTATGGATTACTTTTGCATCAGGTGAAAGTTTACGTGTATAGGCTGCTTTTTTTGCTCGTTCTTTTGGATCAGAACTGCCTGCAGACACTTTAGTAGGAAGATCTCGAACATGACCGACACTTGATTTAACAATGTAATCATTTCCAAGGTATTTATTGATTGTTTTAGCTTTAGCCGGCGACTCGACTATAACGAGTGATTTACCCATGAATTGAGAAAGTCCCTAATAGAATGATAGTCAGATTAATTGGTTAGTTGATTAATCTAGGAAAATGATTTGCTATTATTTTATGTTGATTGATGGGGGGCTAGTCAACCTTTATTTTAAATTTTTATTCTTTAAGTCAATCCTAAGTAAACTTAACTGAAAGTTATTTCTATTTCTTACTTACTATTCTCAGGATTGTTTAAACTTTCATTTACACGATCTCTTAATTCTTTACCTGGCTTAAAATGAGGTACATATTTACCTTCTAGTTCAACTGATTGACCTGTTTTTGGATTTCGCCCTATTCGTGGCTCACGAAAATGCAAAGAAAAACTTCCAAAACCTCGAATTTCAATTCGTTTACCCTGCGCTAATGATTGAGCCATATGTTCTAAAAGGCTTTTAACAACAAGTTCTACATCTTTTAGAGATAGTTGGGTTTGCCTTTCAGCTAACCGCTCAATCAATTCTGATTTTGTCATGTCTAACTACCCTGCTCTTTATAGCTTATTGCATTACTTTGTATAACCAATATAGCCCGACTTAAATCGGTAATTAACACAATAGACAATTTACACTCAAAAAGCAAAAAAAAATGTCCAAAATCAATAGATTATGAGCATTTTAGTCAAAATTGTTAAGTAAAATCTTCACCTTAAAAAGCTCCAATTAACTTAACATTTCAGTTTCTAGTTTTGGACCATTTTCTCTTTTAATAAATCACCTAGAGTTGCCGGAGTATTTAACTCATCATCTTTACTAAATTCAGCAACCAATATATGGCTATTTAGCGATGCTTAATACTAATTGCTTAATTTAAATTTCACTTCTTCAGCAATAAAATATTCTAGCCACTTTATTCCCTTTTAACCATTGAGTATTCGTTTTATCTTTTTGGTTTTGATTTTTTCGCCAACCATCCAATTGTGTAATCGACCCCACCACTTTACCAAAGGCATGTTTATACGTAGACACCGTTG
>Ga0256845_1000869_pt1 | contig 25997 bp, 22 predicted proteins | sample RiftiametaG_FD_189101 | JGI IMG/M metagenome (GOLD analysis project Ga0256845, IMG submission 189101) | Tube worm associated microbial communities from hydrothermal vent at the East Pacific Rise, Pacific Ocean - Riftia | ecosystem: Host-associated > Annelida > Integument > Unclassified ... | reverse complement strand
GGTGTTGAGTAAATCTGAGATTACGAGATTGCTGGAGCAGGCAAATGGGGTTAAGGGGTTGATGATGAAGCTGATGTATGGGACGGGGATGCGTCTGATGGAGTGTATGAGGTTACGGGTGAAGGATGTCGATTTTGAAAATGGTTTGATCATTGTGAGAGATGGCAAGGGCGGGAAAGACAGGCGCACGCCGTTACCGCTGAGCTTAACTGAGGAGTTAAAGACTCAGTTGGTGGAGGGTAGAAAAGTGTATGAGGCTGATCGTGAGGCTAGGGTGGCCGGGGTGTGGCTTCCGGGGGCTCTGGAGCGAAAATGGCCATCGGCAGGAACCTCATGGGAGTGGTTTTGGTTATTTTCTTCTTATAAGTTAGCGTTGGATCCTAGGGCGAAGGTCGTAAGACGGCATCATGCTGGGGGAAGTGCCGTGCAGAAGGCCATCAAGGTGGCTACAGAGAGGGCGCTGATACCGAAGCGGGTGACGTGTCATGTATTAAGGCACAGTTTCGCAACACATTTGTTGGAGGACGGTCGGGATATTCGAACCGTCCAGGAACTCCTAGGTCACTCTGATGTCAAGACGACGGAGATTTACACTCATGTGATGGATAAACAAGCCGGAGGCGTAACAAGCCCGCTGGACGAGCTTTAAGTTAGATCGCCCACTTTGGGGCTTGGATCTTTAGGTCTCACGAGACTCAGGGCGTCGCCCGGACTTTTAGACATAAGTTTTTTCAACTAGTAAATGCAAGCCAAGCGTTGCCGGCTGTTTTTTTGTTACGGAGCGTGGACCATCGCGCCCTCGGACTGCCTATCGCTGATCAACCATAGGAAGGAGTGGGGGATATGGCCACAAAAGGCACTAACGGGCACAAGGGGGGGGAGCTTTGTTTTGCTGATTCTTCTTGTGGCTTTTGTGCCCTTTGTGGCTAGAATGAGCAAGGTTATCTGGGTTGCCTGAGACAGCGGTCGGGGAGAAATTAAAATCGTCGTGTATTTTTCCAAGCGGCGATTGCATTTTTGATCTAACCCGTCATGGTGAACGAAGTATCAGCGATCAACCCTGATCCACCACACCTCACCATGACATTCACCGGCCCAGAATGGTTTTTTCTTATCCCCGCCTTCATGGTGTTGGGCATGGTGTGGAAGTCGCTCCAACTGGGAAGACCACTCCGTATCCTCCTGCTCGGCACCATCACCTTGCTGCTGGCCGACCCTCGGGTGAACCGACAGCAGGATGCGCTTGAGCTCTGGGTGCTGCTCGATCGCTCAGACTCCACCGAGGACCTCATCGATCAACGATTACCCGAGTGGAAAAAGCTGCTGGAAAGCTCCAAACCAACGCGGCACGATAAACTGCACTTCATCGATTATGCCGCGGAAGTCGTCGAACAAAAGCCCGGCACAGAAACCGCCATTTACACGGGCAACCGCAAACTCACCCGCACCAATCTCGCGATCCAAAACGTGCTCGCCCTCGCCCCGGCGGATCGTCCGTCACGCGTGCTCATTTTCACCGACGGCTATTCCACTGAGCCCCTTGTCGAATCCGCCGCCAAACTTGCCAGCCAAGGCGTGCCCGTGGATTTCCGGCTGGTCAGGGAAGAGGTGACCGATGACTTCCGAGTCGCGCGCCTCCACACCCCGGCGCGCACCCAGATCGGCGAACCCTTCGTGCTGGGTGTCACCGTGCGTGGATTCACCGACACCGAGGTTCCGCTGGTGATCAAACGCAACGGTAAAACGCTCTCAGAAACCACAGTGAAAATCATCGATGGCACGGGGCAGGCCGAGTTTACCGACCGCATTTCGCGCACGGGATCTTACGAATACACCGCCGAGATCATGCCCGAGCAAGATGCCCATCCAGGGAATAACCAGCTCAAACGCTGGATCGAAGTGGTGGGTGGACCACGCGTTCTACTCGTCACCAAATACCTCAACGATCCCCTCGCCACGGCACTCAAAAACCAAGACTACGATGTCCAGATCGTCACCGATCCCGCGCTCCTCCGTGTAGGTCAGCTCGCCGGGGCACGATCGGTTGTTTTTAATAACGTGCCCGCTTACGAGGTTCCTATCGCCTTTCAAGACGCGCTCAACTTCTACGTCCGCGAACAAGGCGGAGGCTTCATGATGATTGGCGGCAAACAATCTTTTGGCTCGGGCGGCTATTTTCAATCGGCCATCGATAACTTGTTGCCCGTCTCCATGGAGCTCAAAAACGAACACCGCAAACTCTCCGTCGCCATGGCGATCGTGATGGACCGTTCCGGCTCGATGGCGATGAGCGCAGGTGGCGGCAAAACCAAGATGGATATGGCCAACACTGGCGCCGCCCGCGCTGTGGAGTTACTAGGACAGATGGATCAAGTCTGCGTCTTCGCCGTCGATAGCGAACCGCACAAAATCGTCCCTCTCATCGACCTCAAGGAGCACAAAGATACCGTCATTAGGAAGATTCGTAAAATCCGCTCACAGGGTGGAGGCATCTACGTTTACACCGGACTCAAAGCCGCGTGGAAAGAACTCAAAAAATCCACCGCCGGCACTCGTCACGTCATCCTCTTTGCAGATGCCGCCGACTCCGAGGAGCCGGGAAAATACAAAGATCTGATCGCGGAGATGACCAAGGAAGGGGCGACCATCTCTGTCATCGGACTCGGCACGCCGAAAGACAGCGATGCCGATTTCCTCAAGGACATTGCCAAGCGCGGCAAAGGACGATGTTTTTTCAGCAATCGCCCTGCCGACATCCCCCGCCTCTTTGCGCAGGAAACCGTCACCATTGCCCGCTCCTCATTCATCACGGACCCCACCGGTGCCCAGGCGACTGGCAAGTGGTCTGAGATTTCAGCAAAACCCTTCAACTGGCTCGCCCAGATCGACGGCTACAACCTCTCATACGCCCGAGCAGATGCCACCACCTCGCTCGCCAGCACCGATGAATATCTAGCACCTCTTGTCGCTCATGCTAGGCGTGGCATCGGACGCTCGGCCGCCGTCTCATTTCCCCTCGGCGGCAAATACTCCGAAAAAATCCGAGCCTGGCCACAATATGGCGACTTTATCCAAACCATCACCCAGTGGCTCATGGGCGATCAACTCCCCCCGGGGATCGGCGTAAGGCATCGGCTCGATGGCACCCGACTCACCATTGACCTTCTCTACGATACCGAGCAGTGGGCGGAAAAATTTGCCATCCACCCACCCCGTATCCGCCTACTCGATGGCGAGAACTCAGACAGCGCCTACGATGTTGCCTGGAAACGTATCGCCCCCGGTCGATTCTCCCTGACCCGCGATCTTGAAGAAGGCTCACTTGTCCGAGGCGCTATTCAGACCGGAGAACACGCCATCCCCTTCGGCCCCATTATCGTAGGCTCCAGCACCGAGTGGGCCTTTGATCCTGAGCGACTAGCCGAGCTCCGCAGCCTCTCCACCCAAACCGGAGGTCGCGAGCTTCTCGATATTTCCCAGGCATGGCTCCGCCCCCCCATGATCCACAGCGCTGATCTCCGCCTCCCCCTCGGCATCGCCGCCCTCTTACTTATCCTCCTCGATGCCTTGGTCACCCGCACTGGCTGGAAACCTCCCCTGCCTGCACTACCGTCTCTCTCCAGGGGAGAGATACGCGCCATGGGCAAAAAACCACTCACCCCAGAAAAAAGCCAAGAGCCCCAACTACCCGTCACCCCCTCCGAAGAAGAAGCAACACCTTCAAAGACACCAGCACAGCCAGACGCCTCCACCCGAAGCTCCCGTTTCGACCGAGCCAAACGAAGGAGATAATTTTATTTAAACTAGGCACGCTCAAAAAACCGAGTTAGTTTACTAGCCCCCTCTTTGCCGATCTATCTTTTCACCCGACCACTCCAACAACCATGAGTTCTCACCCCATCGCCCTCACCATTGCTGGCTCAGACTGTTCTGGCGGTGCCGGAATCCAAGCGGATCTAAAAACTTTCCAGCACCTCGGCGTGCACGGCCTCTCAGCCATCACCAGCATCGTTTCCGAAACGCCACTCATCGTTCGCCAGATCGAGCCCGTCACCATGCCCCTACTTCAGGACCAGATTAATTTGTTACTGGAATCCTACCCCGTCGGAGCGATCAAAACCGGACTCCTCCCCACCCGCGCCACCACCATCGCCGTTTTTGAAATCCTCAAAAAAATCAACCTCCCCCTCGTTGTCGATCCCGTCATGGTGGCCTCCTCCGGCACTCAGCTCGTCGATAACACAACCGTCGCCATACTCACCAGTCGGTTACTTCCCATCACCACTTTGGTGACTCCCAACATGGCAGAAGCCTCCGCTATTCTCGACCGCCCCGTCAGCACCGAGTCCGATCTCGAATCCGCGGCGCGTGATATTTCAGAGCGATATCAAACATCCTGTCTAGTGAAAGGCGGGCATCTCCCTGGAAACGGCGACCGGCTCGATGTGCTCTGGCACAATGGTCAAACCCACCACTATAGCCACCCGGCAGCCGACCTCCCCAAGGAAGGCATCCACGGCACGGGTTGCACTCTCTCAGCCGCCATCACTGCCGAACTTGCCAAGGGACAACCTGTCGAAGCGGCCGTTCAAACCGCGATCGATCTGGTGCAAAAACTCATCACCAGCGCCCATTCCTGGGCATCGGGCGACGATGCCATCCTCTGCCTCGGCTGGTAATACAAGGCGCTCATGCACTTTGGTGAAGATCTTGTAACAATCAAAGCATTGAAAATATGACCTCGCTAGGCCTGCATCCATCAGCTTCGCCCCACAGCCGCATCATTGGTGCGTGCAATTTTAATCCATCTACAATATAAGCCCCACTATGAGTGCCCCCACATTCCTCCCCAATTTTAAAATACCTACCACCGCCGGCTTCACTCTTGCGGTCAGCTGCTCGCTGCTTATTTCCTGTGGAAATTCCTCCACGTCAAACCTCGCCAGTAAATCTCTCAATAAAGTCACCAGCCTCTGGCCGTCCCGAGTCCCCATCGCTGAAGTGCGCCAAAAGGATCTCAAAAAAATGCCTAGCGGAGCCGACCGCGCTCTCGCTTGGAACCGCAGCCTCAACCAGTGGGTCTACATGCCCGTAGATTATAACCCCCCAGCCCTTCCAGAGGATCCCACCTACCCGATCGATGGCGGACTTCTGCCCCCACTTCAGCCGTGCCAAGGCAGCACAGCGGAGGGTCGGGGTCAAGTCCCTGAAGAGTAGCTAACCGTTCCATCGTATCCTCGCGGCCTTGTGATCTTGCCCCTATGTCTTGATTCTCAACTGAATAGCATTGACCTCAGCGTGGAATGCTCTACACACCGCGCTTTCAAAAGGTCACTATTATGAGTCAAGACACCATCATCTACACCCAAACCGACGAAGCGCCCGCGCTCGCCACCCATTCTTTTCTTCCCATCGTCCAGGCATTTACGAAGTCGTCTGGTATTCAGATGGAAACCAAGGACATCTCCCTTGCCGGCCGCATCCTCTCCAACTTCCCAGAGAACCTGAGCGAAGACCAGCGCGTCCCCGACGCCCTCGCTGAGCTGGGCGCACTGGCGAAAACTCCAGAGGCCAACATCATCAAGCTTCCCAATATCTCAGCCTCAGTGCCGCAGATGGAAGCCGCCATCACCGAGCTTCAGGCCAAGGGATACGACATCCCGAACTACGCCGATGCCGAGGACCGCTACTCCAAGATCAAAGGCTCCGCCGTAAACCCCGTGCTCCGCGAAGGTAACTCTGATCGCCGCGCACCCAAAGCCGTTAAAGAATACGCCAAAGCCAACCCACACCGCATGGGAGCTTGGTCGTCCAATTCACTCACCAATGTCGCCACCATGACCAGCGGCGATTTCTGCGCTAATGAAAAATCCGTCACCGTGGAAGAGGCTACCGATGTCAAAATCGAACTCACCGCTACCGATGGCACCGTCACCGTGCTTAAAGAAAGCACTCCACTGCTCGCAGGCGAAATCATCGACGCCACCGTGATGAGCAAGAAGGCCCTGATCTCCTTCCTCGAAGAACAAATTGCCGAAGCGAAAAAGCAAGGCGTCCTGTTCTCACTGCACATGAAAGCCACCATGATGAAGGTCTCCGACCCGATCATTTTCGGCCACGCCGTCCGTGTCTTTTTCAAAGACCTACTCGCGAACCATGCAGAATGCCTCGATGCCCTAAGCATCGACTTCACCAACGGCTTCGGCGATCTTGTCAGCAAAATTGACTCCCTCCCCGCTGATCAAAAAGCAGCCATCGAGGCTGACATCACAGCCACCTACGCCGCCCAGCCTGACCTCGCCATGGTGGATTCCGACAAAGGAATCACCAACCTCCACGTGCCATCCGACATCATCATCGATGCTTCCATGCCCGCCATGATCCGCACATCAGGCCAGATGTGGAATGCCGAGGGCAAGCAGCAAGACACCCTCGCCGTGATCCCAGACTCATCCTACGCCGGAGTCTATCAGGCGACCATCGACTTCTGCCGCGAAAACGGAGCCTTCGATCCCACCACCATGGGCACAGTGCCTAACGTAGGCCTAATGGCGCAGAAAGCCGAAGAATACGGATCTCACGACAAAACCTTTGAAATCCCCGCCGATGGCACCATCCGCATCATCGATACCGAAGGTGCCGTCCTCATCGAACATCAAGTGGAAGAAGGTGACATCTGGCGTGCTTGTCAGGCCAAAGACGCACCGATCCAAGACTGGGTCAAACTCGCCGTCACCCGCGCCCGCGCCACCGGAACTCCCGCCGTCTTCTGGCTGGATGAAGACCGCGCCCACGATGACGAAATCATCGACAAAGTCGGCCAATACCTAGGAGATCACGACACCGATGGACTTCAAATTTACATCATGTCCCCCGTCGAAGCCACCGAGTTCACCCTCAAACGCCTCAAAGCTGGCGAGGACACCATCTCCGTCACCGGCAACGTCCTGCGAGACTATCTCACCGATCTCTTCCCCATTCTCGAGCTCGGCACCTCCGCCAAGATGCTCTCCATCGTCCCCCTGATGAATGGCGGCGGCCTCTTCGAAACCGGTGCCGGTGGCTCCGCCCCCAAACACGTCCAGCAGTTCACCGCAGAAAACCACCTGCGCTGGGACTCACTCGGTGAATTTCTCGCCCTCGCCGTCTCATTCGAACACCTCAGCAACACCACCGGCAACACCAAGGCCCAAGTGCTCGCTGATACACTCGACGACGCCACCTCCAAGCTCCTGCTCACCAACAAAGCACCATCGCGCAAAGTCAACGAGCTCGATAACCGAGGCTCCCACTTCTACATCGCCCTCTACTGGGCACAAGCACTCGCAGCCCAAACTTCGGATACGGATCTAGCAAGCTCCTTTGCGCCGGTCGCACAAGCTCTCGCTGAAAACGAAGAAAACATCGTCACCGAGATGAACAACGCACAAGGTAGCGCGATCGACATGAAAGGCTACTACAGCCCAGACACCACCGTCACAGTCGCCGCCATGCGCCCCAGCGATACATTCAACAACATCCTCGCCACGCTCTAAAACATCGCCAACTGCAAGCAAGAGCGAGCGTATTTAAAATCGCTCAAATCCCGTTGGTCTAGGCCAACGGGATTTTTTGATCTTCCAGCCCACCTAACACTCAACCCAAGATAATAGGTGGGGCTTTTTAAAATCGATCAATTCCCCACTTTCTTTCCGAGCATCTCCTCGTAACGCTCGATGTAAGCTGCAGCTGTCGCGTCGTGGTTAAAGCGCTCGGCCGACTCTCGCATGACGCGGGAAAGCGTGCGGCGCTTCTCCTCAGCTGACCGTTTATAGAAGCTAAGAGCCTCGTCAATCGCCCAGCGCAGCCCTTCTGTGCTGTAGTGCTGGAATCTGAAACCATTGCCCAAATTGCCATCGTGGTGCATGTGCTCAACGGTATCGTGAATGCCGCCCGTATCATGGGCGATGGAAAGCGTGCCATATTTAGGGCTCACCATCTGAGGTAACCCACAGGGCTCGAACCGCGACGGCATCAGCATAAAGTCAGATGCGGCATAACCAAGACGTGAGTAGCCTTCATTAAAATCCTCCACAGCCACCCGACCCTGCAAACTGTGAAGATCCACAATATTTCGGAAGTGCCCTTGGAACGCCCCATTGGCAATGATGGCAACCTGCAAACCAATGTCCGAGTAATCATCGACAACCTGATAGAGAAGATCCGCCAATAACTGACACCCCTTCTGCATCGGATCCAGACGGGATGGCCAAAAGAGAATCGGCGCGTCAGGATCAACATTCAGGCAGGCACGCTCTTGGAGGCGTCTTTTGTTCACCGCCTTTCCTTCCATGACATTATCCGCATTGTAGTTCATCTCGAGAGCGTCATCCGTTTCTGGATCATAGGAAACATCAGGAGCATTGAGGATGCCTGAAGCGCAACCAGCGTGAAACTTGTTTGCCATCTCAGCATGAATTGCATCGGGGACAAAGGAATGCCTCCCGTCCACCACTTCATGGAGAAATGTGGGGCTCACAGTATTGACGTGATCAGCAGCAAAAATACCGCTGGCTAGACTATCAATGGCATTATACTCACGAGATTCCTCATAGGAGAGCGGCGAGCGCTCAAAGTAGAGATGGTTCCAGAACTCAACCGCATCGATTCCCCGATCCTCGATCCCAGCCATGGTCATCATCTCAGTATGAATGTTATGAATAGTGTAGAGACATGGAATATTAAAACGACGCGCCACTGCCGGAATCAACCCAGTCATCCAATCGTTACAGTGAATCAAATCCGGACGCACGCGAGGGATGATGTGATTGATGAGCTCGCGCTGAAAGGCGAGGGCCATGTGAAGGTTTTGACCCGAATAAACTTCTTCCCGATGATAGAAAATCCGGTCTTCGGCAAGATGGATGCGTTCCTTGCTCATCTTTTCACTCACCCGTTGATATTCACGATCATGCACGTTTTTCACATCCATGTTAAACATCCTACGGTAGTTCGGCAGTGCCACATGCACGTCTGCACCTTGATCATAAAGAGCACTAACAAGAGAGGCTGAAACATCCGCCATGCCTCCAGCTTTGGCGCTCATACGCTGAGCCATATTCCCCATCCCCTCAGGCAGGTAAGTAATCTCAGGCGTCACCACCAGAATGGTGGGTTTGTTTTTTCTTTCGTTGTCGTCGTCGTTTTCTTTAGTATCGCTATCAGTCATGATTCTATCCCTCTGGTTATAATAATCTATTGGCAGATGATGCATTAAAATCAACACACCTTATTTACCTTATTTAATAGAAGGTAAGCTCGAAGGTAGCAAGTAGGATCTTATTTTTAAGTAAGATTTCGTGGCACTTCCTCCATAAAAAAGGCGAACGGAAAAAATTCCGTTCGCCTTTAATAAAATTGATTAAGCTGAGATAGCGCTTAGTTTTTTGCCGTGGCTTGATGCTTAACTAGTTCCTCATCACTACGTGTCTTGAACCACTTGGCGTATTCCTCAGCATTGATGACTTCCATGCTACCTTTCATATTCGCATGAGCTTCGCCACATAGCTGGGCACAGATAACATAAGTTTCCATTTCCTTGGTCGGGCGGAACCACATAGGGACCTCCTTACCCGGAATGCAGTCCTGCTGGATACGCAGCGGGACAATGGCAAAGTTGTGAATCACGTCCTTCGAGGTGACCTGAAGAATGCAGTTCCGGTTGACTGGCAAACGGAGCATCGTTGTCGAGATAAAGTCATCGTGACCATTGACATCGTCAGGGTCGATTCCGAGCGAGTTACTACCGGTGATCAAGGTGTTATCGGTGCGACCAAAAATGCCGTCGTTTCCTGGGTAGTGGTATGTCCAGCTGTATTGCTGACCGACGACGCGGACACGTGGGGCATCCGGGTCATTGGCAAGCACACGCTCGAAAGTATCCGTGCGCTCGGCCCAGAGCGGAAAAGCAAACCCGAGAAGAAAAACAGCCTCGACGATCACCACACCAATTTCAATGTGAGTAGACACATGGTTTTTAACGCCGGTGTAGGATGGGTTCGGATTACGCTTGTGCCAGAATTTGAAGAGCGCGATGCAAAAGAAAAGGCTCCAACCAATAAACAGAGCCACCATCAACCACGTAATGACGGAGTGCATCTGATCAACCTGTTCTCCGTGCTGGGAGAGGTTTTCGGGGAGTCCGAAGAATTCAAGAATAGACATAAAAAAGTGGGCTTGTGTTCAGAGTGAAAGGATTCAGTGCTAGGAAGGATCGCAGAGAGAAGGGTCGAGGTTCGCTTGCTCGCGGCGAGCCATACGGACGATAAAAAAGATGATCGCGCAGAGCATAGGCAGAATGATCGCCAGCATTACCAGCATCGCGTAGCCAGCGGCCACGGAGTCGCGGTGCTCTTCGCCCACGCCCATACAGACGGAGCAGGCAAGAATGTTAAGAAGTGAGTCCATGAGAAAGTGTTCAGTGAGGAGTGTGCAGTTTTCGGTCCCTTACACAGTGATTGCTTTGGCCTTTCTGTAGAATCGAACTCCGTAAATAGGGAGAAGGACGGCAGCCACGGCACAGGTGCCGCCGAAAATCTGCAAGCCCAGATCAGGATAACGCTCCAGCACAAAGGCCCACAGGGCGACAAAGACACAAAGCAGGGTTGCGATGGTGATGAAGAGTATATGGAAGCCTTTGAGTGACATGGGTGTATGGGATAAAGTGTGGGTTTGAAACGAAGGAGAAGCGATAACGTAGCCCCTATCTTCCAAAGAATCCATCAAAATGAATAGGATCAGAGAAGGCAAAGCCAGTAATGCCCATCAGGCAGGCACCAAAGAAGATGCCGATACCAAACAGCCAGTAAACCATCTTCTTCTCATGATTGAGGTGCATGAAGATCGCCGCGACCAGTGAGCATTTGAACGCTGCAATGAGCAGGCCAATGGTCATGTCATAGGTATCAAAGCCTCGTTTGCCAAAGTCGAGAAACTCGAACTTAGCCACCGACACCGTCAGGAGCGTGCAGAGGAACAGAATAAGACCAATAAGCATGTAGAGCTTGGTTGCCTTTTTAATTGCTTCAGGTGAATCAGCCATTTTGAATGATGAGTGTTGGATTGTTAATAGTGAATGTGAAACCTACATCAGGTAGAGGATCGGGAACAGGAAAATCCAGACCAAGTCCACAAAGTGCCAGAATAGACCGCCCACCTCAACTCGGTTGGCAAGCCATGTGGGGTTTTCCTCAAACATCTTACGTCCGAAGAAAAGGTAGTAACCGAGCACAAACGCACCAAAGATCACGTGCAAACCGTGCAGTCCAGTGATGGTGAAGTAGGTGGCGTAGTAAGTATTCCAGCGTGGGGTGAAGAGCGACTCAAACCGCACCTGCTCGCGCGGAACCGTGATCGAGGGAAACTTGAACTTGTTGTGATTAGGGCCAGTAAACCCAACAATCATCCCTGGGTAGCTGTCTTTGATCTCGCCGTAGGACATGGCTTCGAGCTCTTCAAGAGTAAGAGGATCTCGTTCTGGTTTACCCTTCTCATTGAGAGGTCCTTGAATCGCTGCGATCTCATCCCAGTTCATCCGGTATTTCTCAGTGTCGGTAGGCACTTGATCCTTAGCTTTGATTTCCTCGGCAAGTTTGGCGACGATGAGTTCGTGCTTCGACCAGAGCGCCTTCATACCTTCATCCTTGAGCAGCCAGGAGTTAGCGATCGCCGCCTTGGCTGAAATGCCCTTGACGTCGGCCTTCATCACGGTGTGGCGGAAGTCAATGCCATCCACATCCAGAGTAATGGAGCTATCAGCGGTGACGCCGCTGATCAGAGTCTGATCCTTGAGCAGCAAACTCCCTTTTTCGCCAGCCTTGGAATGGCTGAGCTTGCCCCAGTATGGGTTGATGGAAATGAGCGCATGGCCTGAAGTAGGCACGAATCTCAGTGTAGGAACCTCCAGCAGGAAATCGCCTTTGGCATCGTGCTCGGCTGTGATTTCCTTTGTCCTGTCAGATACAAACTCTTTCACCTCTGGCTCATAGTAGCGCTTGCCAGGAAGTGCCTTTTTAGCCTCTTTCCAAACGATACGTGCAATGTCTGTATTGAGCTTACTATTACTCGCGATGGCTTTCAGGTATTGCTCCTTAGCTTCGTGCAGGATATCCAGACTAATCGCGGTCCCTTTGGCGAGACTGAGGTTCTCTCCCAGCTTTACATCGTCGGCAAGAATCAACTTGGCGGCATCATATTGTTCTGAAAGCTCTTTGTAGTAGATATCATCAACACGGCTCAACTGAATATCAACGGCTTCAGCGGTAATGTTAAGATTCTTGGTCGGCCCTTTTTTAGCCCCATGGCCGTCATCGTGTCCACCATGATCATCGCCGTGCGCACCCTGGGGATGGGCGTGACCTTCGATCACCGTGTAATCATCCAAACGGATCGCCTGGTGGGCAAACTTGGCTTTATACTCAAAACCCTTGAGCACCATGAACAGCAGCGCGCAGAGCAACGTAATCGCCATGTAGATCTGGAATTTCCGCCACTGCCCTAATTTCAACGACACCCAGGCAAAAACCACGGTGATCGATGAGGCAATCAGCACAAATGTGTTGATTAATCCGGGCAAGATCGGAAGGGTCCGCTCAGGCCAAGGGTAATCGGCATACACACGAAGGAAGATATAGCCGGAGAAAAGACCACCAAAGAGCATCACCTCAGAAGCGAGGAAAAGCCAAATGCCGATCTTTGAGTTATTGAGTCCGGTGTCTTTCCGGGGTTCTACAATGTAGGGAATTTCCATGGGAGAAAGTTTGCTCGATTTTCAGTTTGATAATGTTCAGTAGGAAAGGACTGAGGACTTAGCCTTCCTTGGTCTTCTCGACAGGCTTGTGCCACTGGGGAAGGAAATCCTCCTCCACGTCGGGACGGGCGTATTCGTAAGGTCCACGATAAGCGATAGGCTCCTCAAGGAAGTTGCCATGTCCCGGAGGCGTTGGTGTTGCCCATTCCAGCGTGCAAGCGTTCCATGGGTTGTCGCTTTCGACTTTGCGGCCAAATTTCCAAGCCAAGAGCACATTGATCACAAATGGAATCTGAGCGGCGCAAAGCAACCAAGCCGACCAAGACATCATAATGTTCAAGTCAATATACTCGGCAACGGTTTTGCCAAAGACGTTCACACTCTCAGGATCAACCGTGAGATAAGCATCACCACCATTATACCAACGACGGTGGAATCCAGCCATTCCCTGAATCAACATCGGGAAGAACAAAGTGTTCATCAGGATCAGCGATGGCCAGAAGTGAAGATGGTTTAGAGTTCGGCTAGTAAATCGACCCGTCATCTTCGGATACCAATGGTGGATTCCCCCAAAGAAGCCAAACAAAATCCCCGGAGCCACCACATAGTGGAAGTGACCAATCACGTAATAGGTGTCGTGCAGATAAAGATCCACCAAGTTGAACGCCAGCGGCAACCCGGTGAGTCCACCGATTCCAAACATCGGCAGAAAAGCACAAGCCCACATCATGGGAGGTGTAAACCGAATCGACCCACCCCAGAGCGAGATCAGCAAACACGTCAGAAGAATCACCGACGGAATCGAAATCAACGTGGTCGTCGTCTGGAAGAATGTCGAGATCGCGGGTCCCATCCCTGTCATATACATGTGGTGCGCCCACACGATAAACGAGAGGAATCCAAGAACCAAGACGCCGTAAACCATCGACTTGTAGCCCCAGATTGGGCGGCGGGTATTGACGGGAATAATTTCCGCCACACAAGCAAAGGCCGGAAGAAGAAGCACATACACCTCAGGGTGGCCAAGGAACCAGAACAGGTGCTGGAACAAAAGCGGGCTACCTCCACCAGAAGCATCGGCCAAGCCAATCTGCTGATGATAAAGACCACTGGGCTGGAAAAAGCTGGAGCCAAACATCCGATCAACCACCTGCATGATACCGGCCACCTCAAGCGGAGGGAAGGAAAGTAAAAGCAAAAAACCGGTCACCAGCATCGCCCAGACAAAGAAGGGCAAGCGCATCCAGGTCAACCCTTTCGCTCGCAGGTTAATAATCGTGGTGATAAAGTTCACCGAGCCAAGCAGAGAAGAAGTAATCAGCATGACCAAGCCCATCAGCCACTGTGTCTGACCCGTCCAAAACTGGTGCGGATATTGGGAGTCCGCGAAAAAGGAAAGCGGCGGGTAATTCGTCCAGCCAGACTTAGCGGCGCCAGATTCCATGAAGAAGCTGCCGCACATCATGATACCACCGATCACATAAACCCAGTAACTCGCCATATTCAGACGAGGAAAAGCCATATCGGGAGCGCCAATCTGAAGAGGGGTCACATAGTTACCAAAGGCACCGAACCCAAGAGGCACAATACCCAAGAACACCATGATTGTCCCGTGCATGGCACCAAACATATTATAGGTCTCACCAGGCAATTTCCCATCGGTCAGCCACTGCGCTTTCCAGTCTTCCGTAAACAACCAGCTCATCCAGACGGGAAGCGGCTCGTTCGGATAAGCGATGCTCCAGCGCATCACCATCATCAGGTAAAAACCAAACAGCAAGAAACACAGAGCCGTGAATCCATACTGGAGGCCAATGATCTTGTGATCGGTAGAAAAGACATACTTCCGGATAAATCCGGGATTGTGGTGGTGGTCATCGTGGTCGCTCATGACGGAAAAGTATCGGAGAATAGCGGTGAAAAAGGCTGCGGGGAGGCGGATATGCTTAAGAAAAACGAGAGGAAGGTGGGTAATCACGTGAAAGAAACGCCTTCAAAAGAGCCCCCACACGGATGCGCGGGATTCAAGCGCACTATTGCTATTTAGCAAGCATATTTTGCTTACAGATTCATTTTATGATGTTTAATGGTAATTATGTATGTTTACCCATTCCACCGATTCAACTCTCGACAAAACGTTAGTAGATGACAGAGTGCGTTCTTATGAGCACATCTGAACATCCATGCCATCAAAGGCGGTGGCGCAGGCGCATCCATCTTTGCTATTCTCAGTGGCCTCCTCGCCCTGATCTGCGGCGGTATCATGTTTGCCAAACCGCTCCTAGGACTCGGCGTGATCACCCTTTTTCTCATTGCCTACTTCCTCTCAGACGGATTGGTCAAAATCATCCACGCCCTCAAATCCCGATCTCAAAAAGGTTGGGCATGGCTCCTCTTTAGCGGACTCATCTCCCTACTGCTTGGACTGGCTCTGTGGAAAAACTGGCCACTTTCCGGCGCCTGGGCCATCGGCACACTCTTCGGCATCAACCTCATCTTCAACGGCTGGGCCATGATCTTCACCGGCAGCGTCGTCCGGAAGACAATCAAAGCTAATGAGCCAGTGGATGTTTAAGCCAAAACAGAGACGACGAATGACGTCGAAACTCCATCAGAAGTTTACAATCGGCAAGCCCTGACGAGGTCTTAACATACTTCTCAGGACAAGTCTCAAACGGGCGTCTATCTCACGCCCATAAAAACCGTGGGTTCACAGTGCACCGTCACTACAACCATCATCAACGAAGCCGATCAACCCTACACTGGTCATACGGTGCAGAGCAGAGCCATCGATTTTAAAAATCGAGCCAGTAAGGCAGCCTATGCGAAATACAAAAAGAAGAGCATCACCGAGATCAAGGCCAAGTATGAAGCGAAAGGAATCAAGGTCAGAGTCAAAATAACAACCATCAAACCAGGCTGGTGGTTCATTCTTTACACGATGCAAGACAAAGGCAAAGGCATCACCAATTCTGAATCATGGCCCAGGTAATAAAACCAAGCTGCATATCCTCGACCGCTTTCACCTGCTCGCGAGAGCGCAAAAGCTCTCATTTGAGGATCTCTTTTTTTAACGCCCGCATCGAGTAGAGTCGATTGCTTTCTACTTTCCAACCCACCCCTCGGATCGGTCGCGCTCCACTTGTTCGCTTCTCACTGAAATGGGCTCGGGAACCTTTGAACACCTTATTTACAAAATCTCGACTACCGAAAACCATGCCGTCGGTCAGATAGCGGACTTTGCAGCGCAGTGCCTCGCCAAAGCTTATTTTCCCACCCTTCGCCAGCACTTCCGCCACATCGTCTCTCTTAAACCCTTTGCGCACCAGTATCTTTTCTATCCCTTGCTCCGGTTTCGATGAAAACACTTCTTCGCCATCGGCAAAGAGCATCATCCGATACCACTCAGAGCCACTACACTTACAAGAGCTTTCACCACCGCTCCCTTTTTTCTCCTCCCACAAAACAGCCGATTCAGCAGCGGAAATCCGGCCTCCCATTTCACGATCCAACTGCATCACTCGGCACAACCCAGTCCGCGTCAATCTTCTAGCCGCATCATTCCTTGGACTCATCGCCACTCCGTAAGAACTCCATCGATAACCCTCCGGCCTCGATACCACGCCCGCCCGAATCGGGTTCAAATCAATATAAGCCGACATCACGCGAGTTGCATAACCGTCCTCCACAAGCACGCTTTTAAAGCGACCTTCCCACAGCGTCCCTGTCCGGGAATGGGTTTTGTTAAACCACTGGCTAAAACGCCGCTTCAAACCTTGCATAAAGCAAGAAAGATCCTTCATCCGGCAGGTATGCTTCGTCTTGAGATCCTCCGCCGCCTGATGCGAGCTGCCTTCCCGCAATCGCTCCAGCATTTGTTTGATATCGATGTAATACGCCCAGGAAGCAAACGCCTCCAATCGCGCTAAAAATTCATCATCCTCCATGGGCACTGACTCCCCTTTTTTCTTGGGCGGCACTTCAACCAAAAGATGAAAATGGTTGTCCATAATACAAAATGAAAGCACGCAAACATCGTGAAAAGCCGCGTATTTCCTCATGAAATGGACAAACATATCCTTCTCAACCCGCCCCAGCACATGATCCCGGTTCACGATCCTATCGATGCAATGATAAATTGAAGCCGAAACCTCCGCCGATGGTGAAATGTGCCTTGCCCGTCTCATGATGAAGCCACCATACAACAAGCTTAGCATTTGTCTATTTGTTTCCTGTCTTTTAATCTGTCCCTATATCTCGTATATCTCTGTGCCTATATCTCCTGTCCTTGCGGTGGTAAGACTCTTGTCTCAAGTAAGTGCTGTGAAAATGGGAAAAAGAAGTCACACCCTATCAAACGATAGAAGAGAGCTCCACATCGCTATTTTTTCATCAACCACCTCTTCGTGGCGTAGCGTTCAACGGCTAGATCGCAGGCGTTGAGCAATAGACTACTATCCGGTGACCACACTGTGGCTTGGCCTGAAAACTCGCGCACGAGCTGCGCAGCAAAGGCATCCTGCGAAACCGAGGTCATCACACTCCCTTGATGCAGGAGTCCGAACTTCGTCCTCCGCTGCCCGGCACCAGCCACTTTCTCACCCGCCATATCTGTGAGATCATACGCAACGGGATTAGTGAAACAGGCAGCACTACCATCACCTTCATCCACAACGGTGAGCCTAACCTTTTCACCGAGCGACTGCAAGGTGTCCGCAAGTGCCTGATGAATCGCGCGGTAACTTTCCGCACCGCGAGCCGTCGCCAACTCATGACTCCGTGGGATCATTAGCGTGTAAGTCAAATCCACTCGGTGATCGACCACGCCCCCGCCGGTCCAGCGGCGGACGTAGGTGAGATCGTCATCCGGAAAAGCATCCGTAGCATCCGATAAAAGGAGAAAATAGCCAAACGTCACCGTCGGCTCACTCCACTCATACACTCGGAGGATCGGGCGATCACCTCCACGCTGCCCGACCAACTCCATGAGAAGCTGATCAACCGCCATGTTCTCAGCCCCCGTCCGGGGCTGCTTATCCCGCCAGAAATCGAGTGATTCGAAAACAGACATCGGAGAAAAGGCTTCAAGACATGAACAGGCCGATTAAATACCCAGCTCTTCTTTCACGGCAGCGAAGGCATCGAGTGCCTCATCGAGCTGCTCGCGAGTATGGGCAGCGGAAATCTGAGTGCGGATGCGCGCGGCACCGCGAGGCACCACCGGGAAGAAAAATCCAACGGCATAAATGCCACGCTCGAGAAGCTTGTTAGCAAACTTCTGGGAAAGAGCTGCATCGCCGAGCATCACGGGCACAATCGGGTGGTCTTTGCCTCCGAGGTCAAATCCGAGCTTCTCCATACCACTGCGGAAGTAGCGAGCATTCTCCTCGAGACGGTCACGCAGCTCAGTAGAAGCCTCCAGCATATCGAGCACCTTGATCGTAGCCGCGACAATCGCCGGAGCCACGCTGTTGGAAAAGAGATAAGGGCGGCTGCGCTGGCGCAAGAGATCGATGATTTCCTTTTTACCGGAAGTGAATCCGCCGGAAGCTCCGCCGAGAGCCTTGCCAAAAGTAGAAGTCACGATATCCACCCGGTCCATCACCCCGCAATGTTCAGGAGTGCCGCGACCGGTCTTCCCCATAAAGCCGGAAGCGTGGGAATCGTCCACCATCACCAAGGCATTGTATTTATCAGCAAGATCGCAGATCCCTTTGAGATTGGCAATGACGCCATCCATAGAGAACACGCCATCAGTAGCGATGAGCTTTTGGCCCCCTTTCGCACCAACGTCGGCATCGGCCAGCTTGAGCTGCTCCTCCAGTGCCTCCATATCATTGTTCGCGTATCGATAACGACGCGCTTTGCAAAGACGCACACCATCGATGATGGATGCGTGGTTCAGCTGGTCGGAAATAATCGCATCGTCCGGCCCAAGCAGGACCTCAAACAGGCCACCATTGGCATCGAAACATGAAGTGTAGAGAATGGTATCCTCCGTGCCGAGGAACTTGGCAATACGAGACTCAAGCTCACTATGCAGCGTTTGCGTGCCGCAGATAAAACGGACAGAAGCCATGCCAAAGCCCCACTTCTGAATCGCCCCCTCAGCCGCAGCCATCACCTCCGGGTTATCCGCGAGGCCAAGGTAGTTATTCGCACACATAATGATCACCTCGCGGCCATCATCGAGAGTCACCGAGGAGTTCTGGGTCGAGGCCAGCTTCCGCTCGTGTTTATACAGACCAGCCTCATCAATTTCCGAGAGGAAACCTTGCAGTTTATTTTGGTAGGATTCTGAATACATAATATTGGTGTCACCGACAAAAGTCTAAAACAGGCGAAAGCGATAGCTGTAAGTCATTGATTTCAAGCGGTTAAGGTTTTCGAAAAGGCCTCAAAATGGAGTTTTGTCGGACGTGCCAATGTTGTGGGTTCGTGGTAAAAAATGAATGTGTTGGGATAATAAATCGACCGAGAGAAGATCAGCCGAGATCTTGGGCGACCGAAACGTGGAGTTGCTCTATTTGAGCTTTCGAAAGCGAAGATTCGATCATCATACCGATCGCCTCCAGACCATGATTTGAGGCCAGAACCACCACCTGCAAACAAGTTTTCGCACCCACTTTAACAAAGAGGCTTCCAGATTCAGGGGCAGACTTAACCATTCTCAAAATCATCTCTGTCAACTTGGTATTCCCTAAGCTATCGGACACAACCTCGTCATCACGCCCGATCAGCACCATGCCAGCCATGCCATACTGCTCCGCCCATTTTTTATGACTCAGCATCAGCTTCTGGAGATCAAGTTCGCTAACTACGACTTCAACCTCCTCTACTTTTACGGACTCGGCACTTTCAGGCTTCTGCAACATGCCGCTACCCTCCGCCACTTTGCGGGCCACCGCCAAGGCACTGGTCACGGCAGCCAAAGGTGCCGATACCGCCTCAGGCTCTTGCTCTGCAACCACGCTTCCAGCTTGATTGGCTCCCGTGTATCCTTCAAATTCCTTGGAATACCCAGCATCGCTCTGAGCCTCCTCTTTTTCTTGCGGTGGAGCCATTAGCTCCTCTGCCAAACGACGCACCTCGCTGGCATCTACCCATGATCGAACAGTATCCATTTTTTCAGTTAAATATAATTAATCAACAAAGAGACTACAATGTCGCTCCGTTCATTTTGGTTTCAATTTCAGAACGTAGTCGGTCAAATACAGCCAACATCTCACCACCCTCAGCCATCACACCCACAGGCAACCCTTTGGCGCTGGCACGAATAAACAGATCGTTCCGAGGCACAACATCGCGCATCACCATATGGGTTGGCAATAATCCACGCAGAGCCTGCACGGAGTCTAGACTCTCGGGCAAAGAATCCTGCACCATGGTCATCACCACTCCCAACACATTCAAGCGCGGGTTAACAGCTCGCATACGAGTCAGAGCTTCAAGCATTTTCGGTACAGACCGCACACCCAGCGGCTCAGCCTGCTGGGGGATCAGCACAGAATCACACAGCGCCAGCACATCCGATGTCACCCCAAACAATCCAGCCGCCGAATCAATGATACAAATGTCATACCCCTGCTCCTCAGCCATGCGGAAGAACCTCCTGATTCCCGTCTGGGATTCAACTCGGTGATCTTCCACCAGCTCATACTCACTCCGTTGCCCGGCAGGAACAATGCTCATCGTTCTCAGCCGTGTCGGCACCACGAGCTTATCCAGACCCAGACTCGCATCGTCAATGGCATCATAAAAACCTGTCAACATACGCGACTGGCGCGTCAGGGACAAACCCACCGACCCTTGGGGATCAGCGTCCACCAGCAAGGTCCGTTTACCGCTACGGGCAAAAGCATGGGCTAGATTGATCGAAACAGTGGTTTTTCCCACTCCTCCTTTTTGGCTCGATATGGCAATAGTAATCACGGTAATTGGGGCTCGATAATGGCAGACTCAGTATGAAAAACGACCGGAACCCGGCCATTGAAAGCGTTCTCTCTGACGCAGAGTTACATCACTGTGTAATTACCCGCAATAACTATTCAATTTTTTTGGTGCATCCTGCGCAGATCAAATTATCATCTGATGCAAGCGGCTACTCCGCCCACCATCAATTTAATCAGAACTATGCGTTTTTCACCTCTAGTATTATCGATCTCGCGACCACTTATGGCCACGGCAGCCATCCTTGCCATCGCCTCCACCAACTCATGCAAAGACGCCCCCGAGCAAGAACTCGAGGAGAACGTCGAGGTGCGAGACACCTCTCACATTCAGCAAAATAATCTCAAAGAAGCCAAGAGCAGCCTCCAACAAAGCCAAGCGGAATCCCCCATCCACTGGCAACCATGGAGCAAAAGCGTCTTTGCCGATGCCGCAGCGGAAAAAAAGACCGTCTTTGCCTATATCGGATCGGGAACTGATCCCTACACCATCGATATCCTGACACAGCTGAACCACTCCCAGCAGACATGCGATACCCTGAATCAACATCATGTCAATATCCTGATCGATAGCAACCTCCACCCGGATCTCGAATTCCACTCCGCCTCGCTGTGCCTAAGATCAGGCACCATTGCATCCAAGCCGATTCTGGTCTGGTTCTCCTATGAAGGCACTCCCATTTCGTGGATCCCCGTGACCCAAAATCAAAGCCAGACGATTGCCGAATTCATTAGCCGCACCAGCAACACCGTCAATCAGATGTGGAGGGACTCACCTGACTACGTCCTCAAAAACAGCCGCGAAGACTTCGCTCGCAGACTAGCATCAGCCATCCCGACCCCAGCCAAAGACGACAATCCCGACAACCCATCCATCACACCCATTCAGGCAATACGCCGCATCGCCGCACTCTTTGACCCCACCTCTGGCAAAATTGACGGCACAGGCGGGCTGAGTATCGCGCGCTACATCAAACTGCTCACCATCTCATCCTCCCGCACGGATATCTCAGAGAGCCAACGCAAACGCTACCTCGACATTGCCGAGCAGGCAGCAGACAGCATGATGCTCTACGGCCTCATTGACCCTCTGGATGGAGGCATCTATTCAAGAAACCAACAGGCCACCTCCGCCCTCCCCGTCTTCACCAAAGAACTTAAAACACAGGCCTACTCCATTGATGCCCTCTACACACTCTACAAGGCATCGGGGAAAACCCGCCACCTCAAAGCGGCCGATGCCATCCTAGCCTACACTGAGCAAAATCTCACCCTACCCGACGGCGGCTATTCGCTCGGCAATGTTTACGCAAGTCACGGCGCAAAAAACAACCCCTGCACCTGGACACTCGAAGAACTCGAAGCCGCCCTCACTCCCGAGGAAATGAACATTTGCACTCAAGCTTTTGGCATCAAGGGCCTAGGAAACATCCCCATGGAAGATGACCGCGACCGAGCCTACCTCCGCAAAAACACCCTGACCTGGAAAACCACTCCCCCCGCACTGGCCGCAAGCACCGGCACAGATACCGCCGGCCTGCAAAAACAACTCGAATCCATCACAAAAAAATTAGCCAAGCTACGCAAGGAAAAATCTCCAACAACACGCCATGAAAAGCTCTCCACCGCAGACAGCTCAGCCCTCTTAGCTAGTGCCTACCTCTCAGCCTACCGCGCCACGGGTAACTCCCAACACCTCGACCGCGCCACCCAACTGCTCACCTATATCCGTGAACACTTCATTGACGAATCAGGCCATTTGTTCCACGCCCGCTTCAATGGCAAACTTCTCGATCTACCAGCCCTAGGAGTTGATTACACCCTCCTCACCCAAGCCGCCCTCGATCGCCATGAAGCTGCGCCCGACCCCGCATGGCTTCAATTCGCCTCAAAGACTCACCAAAACATGGCCTCAAATCTCAGCGATGCGAAGCGCCATCAAATCCTCGAGAACTCCGCCACCAATGACCCGCAACCTTTTAAAATCTACCAATTCTTCACTATCCGATCACTCGATAACAGCAGCACCTGGGCACTGGCCTATTCTAACGCCAAGCGTCTGGCAGCTGAACAACCAAGCGCCAATCTTCAAACGCAAAGCGACGATCTCCTCGGTGCCCTCCTCAACACCCTTAACATCTCACCGTTCGCAAGCATTGACTTCCTAACGGCAGATGCCAAACTTCAGCAGACACAGCAACAATGAAAACACATCAATCCATCATCCTCATCGCCAGCTTGCTCACCAGCAGCTTAGCCGCAGACACCATTGAGTTGAAATCAGGCATCAGCTACCAAGGAAAAGTCCTTTCCGAAGATGCCACAAGCTACCTGGTTGAAATCCATCATTCATCATCGATCAAAGACCAACGCCGCATCCCCAAAGACCAAGTCAAACAAATCGTTAGCGCGGCCAAAGACGCCAATGACTTCGCGCGCGTCAAATCATCTGTGCCCACCCCAGACGGACTGTCCGAAAAGCGATACGCCGCCCGTATCAAGCGCGCCTCTGACTTCCTCCAAAAATTCCCCAAATCCAAACACAGCAAAGAAGTCCAAACCATCCTCGCAACGCTCAACAAAGAAATGGCGGTCATTTCCCAAGGCGGCATCAAACTCGACGGACTACTCATCTCCAGCTCAGACATCGAAGCCAACGCCTACGATATCCATGCCCGAATCATTCTCAACAAAACCAAAAAACTCGCTAAAGCTGGCAACTACCAAATGTCCCTCCGGGAATGGGAAAACCTTCAACTTAACTACTCACACTCTGCCGCCTACAAGAATAGCCTCACACTCATCTCCCGCGTCCTCAAACCCTACAAAGAAGAACTGAAACAGAACCTCGACTCACTGGAAAGACGCACCACCAAACGCAAAGCTGCCATTGCCAGCTTGAAAATAAACGACCGCAAACGCAGCGAGAACCTACTCATCGAAAAAGAAGCCCTCTACGCAGCACTCATCGAAAAAGAAGAGAAGCAAATCAAAACCAAATGGCTCACCATTGACCCGTTTAACAAACACGCGCTGGATTACAACTTGCGTAGCGTAGACGCCACGATGAGAAAAATTGAGTCTACCGACACTTCAACAATCAAACTCGCCGGCCCCGGCCTCCGAGGAGCATGGTCAGCCTTAGCAAAAAACGAACTGGATGACGTAGATCTCAGCCTCAGATCACTCAGACCCATGCGCCTCCCTGCGGAGTATATCGATCCGATCACCACCCAACTCACGGAAAAGCGCACCACGCAAGCCGACGCAAAGAAAGCCGCCAAGAAAAAGAAAAAGGGCAAAAAAAAGTAATCTTCCCACAGATCACACATTCCAAATACTGAAAAGCATTTGCCCAAATCACCACTCTATGCCTTAACAGCGGCAGCACTCAGTGAGTGAGCCTCCCAACTTTTTCATTTTTCATTTTTCATGAACGCACGCACAGCCAGCCAAGACCGCAAAACCGCAGAGACAGACATCAGTATCGCCATCAACCTCGATGGCACGGGAACCTCAGACATCTCCACCGGCGTCCCCTTCTTCGATCACATGCTCACACTGCTCTGCAAACACAGCCTGATCGACCTCACCGTCAAGGCCATCGGCGATATCGAAGTCGATGCCCACCACACCGTCGAGGACACAGGCATCGTGCTTGGCGACTGCATTCGCGAGGCGCTTGGAAACAAAATGGGCATTCGCCGCTACGGCATGTCCTACCTGCCGATGGATGAGACACTCAGCCGCTGCGTCGTCGATCTCAGCAATCGACCACACCTCGAGTTCCGCGCTCCTGTCTCCACCCCAGATGCGCCCAACTTCCCATTCACCCTCACCGAGGAATTCTTCCGCGCCATCACCAACAACCTCCGGGCCAACATCCACGCGGAGCTGCTCTACGGTCGTGACGGCCACCACATTGCCGAGTCACTCTTCAAAGCCCTCGCCCGCGCCCTGCGCCAAGCCGTAGAAATCGACCCGCGAGAAACAGGCATCCCCAGCACCAAAGAAGCTCTCTAGAAAGACAGCGGATCAACTGAAACACGCAATCACCCACAAACTTCTACCCATGAAAGTTGGTATCGTCGATTACGGACGCGGCAACCTCCGCAGCGTCGAAAACGCCTTCCTCGCCATCGGTGCGGATGTGGCACTCATCACCCGCCCTCAGGAACTTGCAGACATCACCCACCTCGTCGTCCCCGGGCAAGGTGAGTTTGGCGACTGCGCAGCCAACCTCAAAAAACAAGGCATGTTCGAGCCGATCAAACAATGGGCGGCCGATGACAAACCCTACCTCGGCATCTGCGTAGGCTATCAGCTGATCTTTGAAAACGGCGAAGAATCACCGGACGCCGAAGGCCTCGGCATCATGAAAGGCACCGTCAAACGCTTTCCTAACGTCGGCCTCAAAATCCCCCACATGGGATGGAACTCCGTGCACCCCACTGATCCCACCCACCCGATCTGGGCAGAAATGCCGGACGATCCCTACTTCTACTTCGTGCACTCCTACTACCCGGAGCCCACGAACTTAGACAACACAGCAGCCACCTGCGACTACGCCCTGCCCTTCGCCGCAGCCGTGATCCGGGGCAACCTCATCGCCACCCAGTTTCACCCAGAAAAAAGCCAACACAACGGCCTCCAACTCCTGCGTAACTTTCTAAAAATCTCATCCACCGAACTACCATAAAACCCGTCAAATACAAATCCATCCTCCTCGCAGCATCCGTCATGACCGCCAGGCCCCAAAGCCCATTGTAGTTTTTATATCCCGAAATCTCAACTCGATGTCCCAACGCCCAAGATATAAGGAAACAAGCTCTTCCCAAGGGTATTTTTCGGCATCGAGCAGGGTAGTCACCAAGTGTTTTCTTATGAGCTTCCCCGCGTTATTTTCTTTTGGCCCCGACATGCCATGAAGCTTACACCATGCTCGGATCATGGTGACTGCCTTCTTGCAGGATGCATTGAGAAGAAGGATCTGCCCAAGCCAAGCCCAGAAAACAACGATTTCAGTGTAAACGCTTTTACGTTTGTCGACCGCGACCTTATTAAGAAACTCGGATGGGATAAGAGATTCAAAAAGAAGTGCTAAATCACTCAATCCACAGAAGGCGAGTTTGCGTCTTTGCCTGATAATTTGCTCTTGCAAAGAACGCTTGGCTGATCCAAAAAGATGTGCGGAAAAACCGGGTAGAAGTTTTGTTTTTTTCACACATTTCAATACGTAATCTGCTCGGTTTTTCTAACGC
>Ga0256845_1000868_pt1 | contig 26022 bp, 23 predicted proteins | sample RiftiametaG_FD_189101 | JGI IMG/M metagenome (GOLD analysis project Ga0256845, IMG submission 189101) | Tube worm associated microbial communities from hydrothermal vent at the East Pacific Rise, Pacific Ocean - Riftia | ecosystem: Host-associated > Annelida > Integument > Unclassified ... | reverse complement strand
ACGCATAATCTCCATCAACAACTACTGGGTCGCATAATTCCCAATGTGTGAACTCTGAAATATACGTTGGCTCTGATGGGTTTTCTAAACTATAAATATACATACCGTTTGTACTTCCTAAATACAGATAATTTTCAGCTTGAAACATAGTTTCTATTCTCCATCCAACTTGTTGAGTAGCTTCTAACAATGGTAAAGCTAAATTTTGAATATTAAAAATAGCCATTTCAGAACTCCCTACAGTATATAAATAATTATTTACTATTTGAAAACGCGCTAACGAACCGCCTTGTCCTGTGGTTGATTCAGCATTTACTAGTGCAGCATCAAACTCAATAAACACATCTGTATTTACTATTTCTCTTTTTTCTAAAGCTAAAGTCCAGCCAACAATAATTTCTGTTTCATAATCAAAATCACCATATTCGACTGCTTCAGCTTCTACTGGAATTTGATAATCGTAAATTACAAACACATCTTCTAGTCGTTCAATCAAACTTACCGAATTAATATCAGAAATATCAAAAACCAATAAATCGGTAGCACTATCAGCATATAAATAATTATCTTTTACTGATATATCTTCATTTCCATGAATTTCAATAAACTTTATTGCATGTGGTGATTTTGGATTACTATTATCAATTATATGAATACCTTCATTTTTTTCACTTATGAAAATGTAATCATTATAAACATAAATTTTACCTGCTTCTTTAATACTTTTTGAAGCAACAATATCTACCGAATTTCTAAAAGCAGTTTTACTCATTATTTGAGGCGTTGCTACCTGAACAAATTCATACTCAACGTTATCGTCATTATCACAAGAACATATTAATGTGAAAATTAGTAAGAAAGCATAGTATTTAAGTTTCATTGGGCAGTTTTATATAAAGATGCCAACCTAACAGAAAGGTTGCGTAAACCATGTTATTATATTTTAAAAATCAATCTGACACTTTGTCATAAAACGCAAATAAAGTGTATCTTTGCATACTTATTGACTGCTATCAGTTTCAGTAAACTATGGAAAAAATTATAGACGAGAATAAACAAGGAGAATCTTTAGTTTTAGAACAAAAAAAAGATAATACACGTAAGCTTTTTATTGAAAGTTATGGTTGTGCTATGAATTTTAGCGATAGCGAAATTGTAGCTTCCATTTTAACTGAACAAGGTTATAATACGACGCAAAATCTGGAAGAAGCAGACTTAGTTTTGGTAAACACCTGCTCCATTCGTGATAAAGCAGAACAAACTATACGTAAACGTTTAGAAAAATACAATGCGATAAAACGCGACAAAAACCCAAAAATGAAGGTTGGTGTTTTAGGCTGTATGGCAGAACGACTAAAAACAAAATTTCTTGAAGAAGAAAAAATTGTTGACCTAGTTGTTGGACCAGATGCTTATAAAGATTTACCGAATCTATTAGCTGAAGTTAATGAAGGTAGAGATGCCATTAACGTTATTCTATCAAAAGAAGAAACTTACGGTGATATTTCACCAGTACGTTTAAACACCAATGGTGTAACTGCTTTTGTATCTATCACTCGTGGTTGCGATAATATGTGCACATTCTGTGTGGTACCTTTTACACGTGGGCGAGAACGTAGTCGTGACCCACAAAGCATTATAGAAGAAATTAACGATTTATGGAATCGGGGTTTTAAAGAAATAACCTTACTAGGGCAAAATGTTGACAGCTACCTTTGGTATGGCGGCGGATTGAAAAAAGACTTTATAAAAGCTAGCGAAATACAAAAAGCAACATCGGTAAATTTTTCGAATTTATTAGAACTATGTGCCAAAGCACAACCAAAAATGCGTATCCGTTTTTCAACCTCAAATCCGCAAGATTTAACATTGGATGTTATTGAAACCATGGCGAAACACAATAACATTTGTAACCATATTCATTTACCTGTTCAAAGCGGAAGTAATCGTATTCTAAAAGAAATGAACCGTTTACATACACGTGAAGAGTATTTTGAATTAATTGATAATATTCGTCGTATTATTCCAAACTGTGCTATTAGTCAAGATATGATTATTGGTTTTCCGACAGAAACTGAAGAAGATTTTCAAGATACCATGTCGTTAATGGAGCATGTAAAATATAACTTCGGATATATGTTTACCTATTCTGAACGACCAGGAACCATGGCAGAACGAAAAATGGAAGATGATATTCCAGAGGAAACAAAAAAGCAAAGACTTGCAGAAATTGTTGAGTTACAATTAAAGCATAGTAAAATTAGAACAGAAGAATATTTAAATACTAGTGTTGAAGTTTTAATAGAAAAAGAATCAAAAAAATCAGACCAACAATGGTCTGGTCGAAGTGCTCAAAATATTGTAGTGGTTTTCCCAAAAGAACACTATAAAATTGGTGATTTTGTAAATGTAAATGTAACACATTGCACCAGCGCAACACTTATAGGTGAAGCCGTTGAGTATTCAGAAAATAATTAATTATGGAATCAGTACAAGCTATAAAACAACGTTTTGGTATTATTGGTAATACGCAATCGCTAAACCGTGCTATCGAAAAAGCAATTCAAGTATCACCTACCGATATTTCGGTTTTAGTTACTGGCGAAAGTGGTGTTGGTAAAGAAAGTATTCCAAAAATAATACATCAGTTATCACACAGAAAACACAATAAATATATTGCTGTAAACTGTGGCGCCATTCCAGAAGGCACTATTGACAGCGAGCTTTTCGGACATGAAAAAGGAGCTTTTACAGGAGCAACTCAAACACGTTCTGGTTATTTTGAAGTTGCCGATGGCGGAACTATTTTTTTAGATGAAGTTGGCGAATTACCATTAACCACACAAGTACGTTTATTACGTGTTTTAGAAAATGGTGAGTTTATAAAAGTAGGCTCAAGTAAAGTTCAAAAAACCGATATACGTATTGTTGCCGCTACTAATGCGAACATGTTTCAATCTATTGAAAAAGAAAAATTTCGGGAAGATTTATACTATAGATTAAGTACAGTTGATATTCATTTACCGCCATTACGTGAACGACAAGAAGATATTCATTTATTATTCAGAAAATTTGCTAGTGACTTCGCATTAAAATATAAAATGCCCACAGTAAAACTAACAGATGAAGCTATACAAGTTTTATTAAAACATCGTTGGGCAGGAAATATTCGTCAGCTACGAAATATTGCCGAACAAGTATCCGTTTTAGAACAAAACAGAACCATTTCTGCAGATACTTTAAGAGGTTATTTACCAACTTCGGGCAGTAATTTACCTGCTATAATTAAAACATCGAAGTCTAAAAGTGATTTTAGTAACGAACGAGAAATTTTATATAAAGTACTTTTCGATATGAAAAGTGACTTAAACGATTTAAAAAAGCTCACAATGGAGCTTATGAAAAAAGGCAATGTAAAAGATGTTGAAAAAGAGAACGAAAGCTTAATTCAAAAAATTTATGGTGAAAATGACGAAGATATTTCAAATTTTGAAAACACGATAGAAAATGCAGCAGTTATATCAATTCCTGAACACGCTGCAAATCACGACGAACAAATAATCACACAAGACAAATATCATTTTGCAGAAGAGATTAAAGAAGAGGAAACACTATCGTTACACGACAAAGAATTAGAATTAATAAAAAAATCGCTTGAACGTCACAGCGGAAAGCGTAAATTAGCAGCTGCCGAGCTTGGTATTAGCGAACGCACATTATATAGAAAAATTAAACAATATGATTTATAGTTTTAAGTTCTATAAATAACATATAGTTAAAACACATGAAAAACATAAAATACTTCTTTCTAATATTAACAATTTCAACTATTATTGGTTGTAAAATTCAATATGGATTTACACAACCAAGTTCATTAATAGCAGAAACTTTTCAAGTAAATCGTATTGAGAATAATTCATTATTAGTTGAACCTGGTTTAGAAAGAGATTTTAAATTAGCTTTAGAAGATTTAATACAAGACCAAACCAATTATAGTTTAGTAACATCTAACGGCGATTTGGTTTACGAAGGTGAAATTACAACCTACAGAATTTCACCAACAACGGCAACATCTCAAAATACAGCAGCTCAAAATCGATTAACCATTGGTGTGAAAATTAGATTTTACAACAAGAACAATGAGGAAGATGATGTAGAACAAAGTTTCTCTTTTTATTATGATTACCCAGGAAGCTCACAACTTATTGGAGGACAAAAAGCAACCGCACACGAAGAAATTTTCGAACGCTTAACACAAGATATTGTTAATGCAACACTTGCCAAATGGTAACCAATGAATAACACAGATTTCACATACATACTTCAGCAACCGCAAACAGTTACAAAACAGCAAACTGAAGCAGTAAAATCTATTATTGACGAATTTCCCTATTTTCAATCGGCACGCGCATTATATTTAAAAGGCTTAAAAACCCAAGAAAGTTTCAAATATAATCAAGAACTTAAAACTACGGCGGCTTACACAACAGACCGAAGTATTTTATTCGATTTTATAACCTCTGAAACATTTATTCAAAATGAAATTTCTCAATTTATAAAACAAAACACAGCACATTTAAAAGATATAGATGTAATTGTTGACGATATTTCGGTAAATAAAAGTGTAAAAATTGATGAAGCATTAAAACAGCAAATAAAAGACACCAAAGGCGTTTTAGACCCTGCATTATTTCAACCTAAAGAAGAACGACCTAAAAAAATTACGTCTTTCATTTTAGATGAATCTGAAATTATTAAAACCGTAACAAAAGAAACAAAAACACAAGAAGCTTCAGCTTCAGATATTCTTAATTTAGGAAAACCTCTTCAATTTGATAAAAGAGAAACACATTCATTTAACGAATGGTTAAAATTAACCCGTTTTAAACCTATCAAAAGAGAAAAAGAAAAACCAAAAGAAGTAACAAAAACACCTTCTCAATTAGAAAAAGCTAAAAAATTTCAACTAATTGATGAATTCATCACAAAAAGTCCAAAAATAAATCCGAGCAAAAAATTAGCTTCAAAAGGTAATCTTGCAAAAGCGCAAATGATACAACCCGAAGCTTTAATGACAGAGACTTTAGCTCGCATTTATGTAGAACAAAAAAACTACAAAAAGGCAATTCAATCTTATAAAATTTTAAGTTTGAAATATCCAGAAAAAAGTAGTTTCTTTGCAGTCCAAATTAAGGCAGTAAAACAATTACAAGAACAAAACAATAAAGAATAATGGGTACGTTTACAATATTTTTAGCATTAATAGTTGTAGTAGCATTTTTACTAATCGTAGTAGTAATGGTGCAAAATCCTAAAGGAGGCGGATTATCTTCTTCTTTTGGCGGCGGTGGCACACAACAATTAGGTGGTGTAAAAAAGACAACCGATTTTTTAGATAAAAGCACATGGACATTAGCTACGTTATTGCTAGTATTAATTTTAGCATCAAACGTAACAATAAACAGAGGAGGTACAACAAGTGTAGATTCTAAAGCGCTAGATTTAGATGCAACAGATGCAACAACAACACAACCATTACCAACGGCACCAACACAAACAACAGATGATGCTGCGACTGTAAATGATTCAGTAAAATAACAACATCATGTTATAAAAAATATTAAAATGTCAACTATTTAGGTTGACATTTTTTTTTGGCGTTACCACACAAAAAGTGTGGTCAGGCTTTCCGCTATATCTTTTTTTTACAAAAAAGGATGTCGCTTCAATCCTTAACGCAAGTCTGAAAGTTTGTCAGTTCTAAGCTATTGGCACATTTTTAGCATAACGCTTAAGCGTAAAACATAAATTTAATTTAAAATAATATAACAAAATGGGCTTAAACATTAAACCATTAGCAGACAGAGTTCTTATCGAACCTGCTGCAGCTGAGACTAAAACAGCATCAGGAATTATTATTCCAGACAACGCTAAAGAAAAACCACAAAAGGGTAAAGTAGTTGCTGCTGGAAAAGGCACAAAAGACGAGCCTATAACTGTAAAAGTTGGAGACAAAGTTTTATATGGTAAATATGCTGGTACAGAACTTAAACTAGAAGGTAAAGATTATTTAATAATGCGCGAAAGCGATATACTAGCTATAATTTAATATAGCAGTTAGCTATTTGCCTTTGGCATTTAGCTCAAATCAAACAAATAAAAACTACGCCAACAGCTAAAAGCTAGAGGCAAAAAGCAAAAACAATAAAATGGCAAAAGACATAAAATTTGATATAGATGCACGCGACGGTTTAAAACGTGGTGTTGATGCATTAGCAAATGCAGTAAAAGTAACTTTAGGTCCAAAAGGGCGTAATGTAATTATTAGCAAAAGTTTTGGCGCACCGCAAGTAACAAAAGACGGTGTAACTGTAGCAAAAGAAATTGAGTTAGACAACCCACTTGAAAATATGGGTGCGCAAATGGTAAAAGAAGTAGCATCAAAAACCAACGATTTAGCTGGTGACGGAACAACTACTGCTACTGTTTTAGCACAAGCTATTGTAAAAGAAGGTTTAAAAAATGTTGCTGCAGGAGCAAATCCAATGGATTTAAAACGCGGTATCGACAAAGCTGTAGAAGCTATTACTGCCGATTTAGAAAAACAATCTAAGCAAGTTGGTAATTCTTCAGAAAAAATAAAACAAGTAGCAGCAATTTCGGCAAATAGTGATAATACTATTGGCGAATTAATTGCGAAAGCTTTCGGAAAAGTTGGAAAAGAAGGTGTCATTACTGTTGAAGAGGCAAAAGGTATGGAAACATACGTTGATGTTGTTGAAGGTATGCAATTTGACAGAGGATATTTATCGCCTTACTTTGTAACTGATGCAGATAAAATGATTGCTGATTTAGAAAATCCATACATTTTATTATTCGATAAAAAGATTTCTAACTTACAAGAAATACTTCCAATATTAGAACCTGTTGCACAATCTAGTCGTCCACTTTTAATTATAGCAGAAGATGTTGATGGACAAGCTTTAGCCACTTTGGTCGTTAACAAATTACGTGGTGGATTAAAAATTGCTGCTGTAAAAGCACCAGGTTTTGGTGATAGAAGAAAAGCAATGCTAGAAGATATCGCGATCTTAACTGGAGGAACTGTTATTTCTGAAGAAAGAGGATTTACTTTAGAAAATGCAGATTTAAGCATGCTTGGTTCTGCTGAAACTGTAACCATTGACAAAGACAATACTACAATTGTAAATGGTTCTGGAAATGCAAAAGACATTAAAGCTCGAGTAAATCAAATAAAATCTCAAATTGAAACAACAACTAGCGATTACGATAAAGAAAAACTACAAGAACGTTTAGCTAAATTAGCTGGTGGTGTTGCTGTACTTTATGTTGGTGCTGCTAGTGAAGTTGAAATGAAAGAGAAAAAAGACCGTGTTGATGATGCTTTACATGCAACTCGTGCCGCTGTAGAAGAAGGTATTGTTGCTGGTGGTGGTGTTGCTTTAGTAAGAGCAAAATCAGTTTTAGAAAAAATTACAACTGAAAACTTAGACGAAGTTACTGGTATTCAAATTGTAGCACGTGCTATCGAAGCACCTTTACGTACTATTGTAGAAAATGCTGGTGGTGAAGGTTCGGTTGTAGTAAACAAAGTATTAGAAGGTAAAAAAGACTTTGGTTACGATGCAAAAACTGAAACGTATGTAGATATGCTTAAAGCAGGTATTATAGACCCTAAAAAAGTAACACGTGTAGCTTTAGAAAATGCTGCTTCTGTTGCAGGCATGATTCTTACAACTGAATGTGCTTTAGTTGATATTAAAGAAGATGCTCCTGCTATGCCTCCAATGGGTGGCGGTATGCCAGGAATGATGTAGTCGAGAGCCTCGACACGCAAATTATAATATAAAAAAAACGCTTCAATTAATTTTGAAGCGTTTTTTTTATGGATTTTTTATAGCTGTTTTAATTTCTTTATAGTCAATATTATCCTTCCTCTTTTTTCAAATCCATTTTACAAACAGGGCATGTTCCCTCTTCATCGTAGGTTTTTCCTTCTTCGCAATCCATAGGACATTTGTAATGGTCGTGTTTCTCATCAACAATTCCAGTTTCAGAAGTTTGTTTTGTATTGTCTTTACAAGAAAATGTTACAATACTTAAACCTAAGAACAAGGTTAATACTATTATTATTTTTTTCATAATTTGATTTATTTAAAGTTAGTTTTTGTGATCCTTAACAACTTCTTCATCTCTATATTTACAACATGGGTCAATTGCATTATAAACCTCATCAGAAGCTTTTAATTCTTTAGTATCATGACCAACAGCCACGATATTTGATTGAATTGTTTTTAGATCAGTTTTACGTTCATCAAAAATCAATTTAAGTTCATGTGTGTTTACATTCCAAACTGCCGATTTCACACCTTTTGTGGTAATACATGCTTTTTCAATACGTGCTTTACACATCATACAAACACCATCAACTTCAAAAGACGCTTTTGCATTTTTATTTTGTGCAAATGTCACTGTACTTACTAATATTGCTAATACTGCTATTATTTTTTTCATAATTATTATTTTATTTTAAATCTTAATCCTGCATAATACATACTTCCAAAAATTGGACCATACACAAAGGTTGTATCAAAATTCGCTCCAAATGGGTTGTCTGCTCCCAAAATTGGATTATTCTGTTTTACATTAGTCACATTTTCACCACCTAAATATACTTCAAATTTATTAGAAAACACTTTTGTTACTTGAACATTTAAAGTTCCTAATGTTGATGTATATTCTGGTAATTGATATTGAATAGGATTTGTTACTGTTGAAGAAAAACGCTGCTCTCCCAACCAATTAAAAGTAGCATCAAACTTCCAGTGATTTTCATTTTTATGTGCATGTGTTTCGTATGAAGCATTTGCGAATAAACGATGCTTTGGCATTAATGGTTTTGTAAATTTCCCTGAAATGTAATCTGTTTTAACATCGTAATACTTATAAGCTAAACGCAAATCAAAATACTCAAATACATTATAATTAAATTCGGCTTGAAAACTATTTGCATAACTATCGCCTTCTAAATTATAGAAATTCACTTCTGTTGGATTTTCGTAATCTACCACTACTTGGTTTTGAAAATCAGTTATATAAAAGTCTAAAGTTAAATCCCCTTTTCTATTAAACAAATTAAACCCTTGTAAATATGACACACCATAATTCCAGGCTATTTCAGCATCTAAACCATACACATCTCCTGTAATATTTAAAACATTTATTTGGCGTGAAGTTGCAAAAATATTCTGGTTTTCGGCAAAAATATTGGCACTACGCTTTCCTCTTCCAATAGATGCACGTAAAGCCGATTTTTCCCAAGGTGTATAACGCAAATGCAATCTAGGCGTAATAAAAGTGCCTAATAAATTATGATTATCTATACGCACACCAGCAGTAAGATTTAACTTATCAAGGTTATCATAATTATATTCAAAAAAACCTCCAAACGAACGCTCGTTTCTTTTAAAAGTTGATGTTTGTACTAACTCATCATAATTATCATAAGTAAAACTAATACCTGTTTTTATTTTATGACGTGAATCTGAAATAATAGAATTATAAATCAGATTAGAATACATACTATTATGAGTAATATTATATTGATTCAATCCAAAATAAGATTCTTGTTTATGATGACTAAACGCAAACTGTACACCTAAACTTTGGTACGGGATTTCAGGATTTACATAACCCAATTTTGCAGACAACTCATAACGTTGCGTATCTATTTCGCTTCCCCAAGCATTGGTTGTTAATTTATCTGTTTTTGGATTAAAATTTAATTGACCTGTTTGCTTTTCATCATTTAAAAACTTTAAATTAATAAAACTTACAAATCCTTTTTCCAAATTAGTGTATTGCCAACGGTTCATCACATTTATTTGATTATAGATTGGCATATCCATAAACCCATCATTATTTACATCATGCTTTTTGTTTTGTGTATTACCGTGTAAATACAATCCTGTACTCCATTTATCGCTCACTTTTGTATTAAAATGTGTGTTTAATTCTAAACGTTCGCTACTTGCACCATATAAATTGACATACAATTTATTATCGGTTGTTGGCTTTACCAATTCAGCATTTATTTGTCCAGAAATACTTTCGTAACCATTAACAACACTTCCAGCTCCTTTTGTAATTTGAATACTTTCTACCCAAGTTCCTGGTATAAAACTTAGTCCATAGGCTTGTGATGCACCACGAATAGATGGAATATTTTCAGTTGTAATTAAAAGATATTTACTCGTTAAACCTAACATTTTTATTTGTCGGGTTCCCGTTACTGCATCAGCAAAATTAACGTCAATAGACGGGTTGGTTTCAAAACTTTCAGACAAATTACAACATGCAGCTTTTAACAATTCGTCACTACTAACCGTAAAAATATTTTGCGCCTGCAAATACGATTTTGCTGTTGCTTGCTTTCTTGATGTAATTGTAATCGCATCTAAATTATCGGTTGGCTGCAACCAATAATGTACCATTTTGGGTTCGGTTATTGTAATGGTATCGGTTTTAAAACCAACATAACTTATCACCAGTTTTGTGTATTCTTTTTTATATGGAATTGTGAATTTCCCGTCAATATCAGTAACTGTACCAACTGCTGTATCTAGCCAATATACATTTGCTCCTGGCAAACTTATATGTTCGTTTTTCTCGTTAGCTTCCATAATCATTCCACTAATTTTTTCTTGTGAAAACAATAAAGAAGGAAGCATTATTAATATATATAGTAATTTTTTCATTAGTTATAGGTTTTAATAAGCATGATAATTGCCATAACAATCATAAACGGGAATTGCTTTTGCTAGCGGGTCGTACATTTTAAATGATTCTGGAAATCCTTTTAAATCTAAAAACTTAAAAAAGCTAAAAACGATATAGAATAGACCCATAAAATCGAACATAAACCCATTGGTTTGCCAAGGTTTGATGTTTAATAAAATAGATGCTCCAATGATGAATGTAAAAATTAAGAATAAAGGAAAAAGCTGTTGTAGCTCCGATTTTTCTTCTTTTACAATTGTTGATTGAAAAACATTCGTTTCTTTTTTTTCTGAAATTGAATATTTATCTGATATCGCTTTTTGTAAGGTTTCAGTTGAAACGTGATGTTTCATTTCTATAATAGCTTCAGATTTTTCTAAACTCACTGAAGCAAAAATACCATCTTCTAAAGCATTTAGCTTGTCTTCGACTGAAGTTCTGCAACCATTACAGGTCATTCCTGTAATTGTATATGTATGTTTCATTGTTATAAAATTTGAAAAAATTCCGCGTAAGTAAAAGCCTTTAAGATATCCCCTTCTTCATGGGAATTATTATAAAAATCTATTTATCAAATAAGGAAAACTTGGTCTATAACCTGTATGTCGGCAACCAAATTGGGTGGAGAATAATCTTTATATGGAATTATTTGCTTTGGCAAACTTTTAAAAAGATTACGATACGAAGTGATAAATGAAACAAGAAGCTGTTGATGCTCAAAATCTAAGTCTTCAAACGTAGAAAATTTCAATTTATCTTGACCTTTTACAACATCAATTTCATCTTTACAACACGTTTTCTTTTGAAAAATCTCAAATGCTTCCATATTACATTTTTCAACCTCAGTAAAAATAGAAATATCAACCAATACATCACCACAAAAATGCTTTTTAATAGTAAACGATACTGTTGAAAACAATACTAATAATGCTATTAGTGCAGAAAAAATTTTATGTAAAACTTGTTTTATCACTTTGCAAAAATACAAAAAAAGCAACTTAAATATTTAATGCAAGTAAAGGAAATTAAAAAAGTAAACCTTAATAGCTTTACTTTTTTAATTTATGGTAGTAAAAAGCGGGTAATAATAAGATTAAAATAATGGGCTGAATTAAAAACCGGCGCACATTAAAAAACAAATAATAAGTTTCTTGCTTTGGGTTGAAAACAAAATATAAATACATGAAAATTAAAATAATAAAAGCAATGCCATAAACAATCGCAGAAAATTTAACAATGTCTTTATCTTTAAAAAACACATATAAAATAGCTAACGAAATTATGGTGTTCAATAGATAGCGAAAAACTGCAAACGCAATAAGTTTAAGGCTTTCAAACTCTGGCGCAGAATTATACAAATAGTCGTTTTTAAAAAACGAAATGTATGGGTCGTAAAACAAATTACTTTCAAACATTCGGATTAAAATCAATAATCCAAAAAGCAAAAAAAGCAGTATGTATTTTGTGAATTTATTCATTTTTATGTTTTCAAATTAGAAAACCGATTCACCCAAAAAATCCACAATAAAAACATTATTCCATAAATAATAGCTGGAAAAATAGTGCCATGTAAAATATCTTGATATTCTGGATAATGATACAATGCCATTGCAAAAAAAACAATACGTAATAAGTTTACTATATAAATTAAAACGCACCCAAAAAGCATATAAAAAAATGTGGTTTTTAATTTACCCGAAAACGCAACAATAAATGATACAAATAAAATTAACACACTAATAGAATTACAACCTTCTATAACACGTGCTAAATACTTTCCTTTTACAATTAGTTTCATTGATGGTTCGTCTGGATGTGGTAAAACATGTGAATCATAACCAAATGTATTTAGTAAATTTTCGGTTTGTTTAGCAACCAAATGCGTTACATAATCTGGATAGAATTTTGAACCATCGGAAACATCTAAATAAAATTTATAACCAACGGAAAGCACAACATATACCAACAAAAAAGTAAGCATAAACTTTATAACCAATTTGTATTTTAAAAAAAAATTCTTCAAATTTTAAAAAGTAATATCGAATTTACATCTTTTTAAATACTTTTGCTCAATAATCGATATTTAATTACTTCTAAAGCTTGTTTCTAAATATTTAATGCATTTCCTTTGATTTCCTTATACCCTTATTTAAGTCAGTTTATTCGATAATTGAGATTTTAAGATGAATTTTGAACAACTAAAACCGAAAGCTGAAAGTATTATTTTAAACACAAATAAAACTGTTGATGAACGCTTACTCGCAATTTGCGAATTGTTAGAAGTTAATGTTGACTACTACAATTGGATTGGTTTTTATTTTAAAAACGGCGATAAAGAAGAGCTTTTTTTAGGCCCTTATGTTGGTAAACCGACCGACCATACTATTATTCCTTTTGGAAAAGGTATTTGTGGACAAGTTGCTATTAGTAACGAGAATTTTGTAGTACCCGATGTATCGGCTCAAGACAATTATATTGCATGTAGCATTACTGTTAAAGCTGAAATTGTTATCCCAATTTTTATAAATGGCAAAAATATTGGACAAATTGATATCGACTCCAACACTCCAAACCCGTTTACCGAAAAAGACGAACGTTTTTTAGAGTTTGTTTGTAATAAAGTTGCTGAAATATTATAGTTGTTAACAACTTCCTGTTTTCGTTGAAAAATCCACTCACTTTTCACTAACTAAAAACACAGCATAATGTTATTTTTGATGCTTTAAATAACACAACGCAACAACATAACAAAATGAGCAACGAAAAAACGATTAAATCTGCACTAATTTCTGTATTTAGTAAAGATGGTTTAGCGCCAATTGTAGAAAAATTGAACGAACAAGGTGTAATTATATATTCCACAGGTGGCACGCAAAAATTTATTAACGATTTAGGTATTGATGTTGTTCCGGTGGAAGAAGTTACATCCTACCCTTCTATTCTTGGCGGTCGTGTAAAAACGTTGCACCCCAAAGTATTTGGCGGTATTTTAAACAGACAAAGTCATGCAGGTGATGTTGCTGAATTAGCAGAGTTTGAAATTCCACAAATAGATGTTGTTATTGTTGATTTATACCCATTTGAAAAAACCGTAGCTTCTGGAGCTAGCGAAGAAGATATTATTGAAAAAATTGATATTGGTGGTATTTCGTTAATTCGTGCCGCTGCAAAAAATTATGCTGATGTTATTTGTGTATCATCTGTTAATGATTATGCTGAATTTTTAGAACTTATTTCTGAAAACAATGGAAGCATTTCGGTAGAAAACAGAAAACGTTTTACAGGTAAAGCTTTTAATGTGTCATCACATTACGATACAGCAATCTTTAATTATTTTAATAAAAACCATGATGAAGCTGCCTTAAAAATTAGCGAAACGAATGGTAAAGTTTTACGTTATGGCGAAAATCCACATCAAAAAGGATTTTTCTTTGGAGATTTTGATGCCTTATTCACAAAACTTCATGGTAAAGAATTAAGCTACAACAACCTTTTAGATGTTGATGCTGCTGTAAATTTAATATTGGAATTTAAAGATGACAAACCAACATTTGCCATTTTAAAACATAACAATGCTTGTGGTTTAGCACAACGCGACACGTTGCACCAAGCTTATGTTGATGCTTTAGCTGGCGACCCAGTTTCGGCTTTTGGTGGTGTTTTAATTAGTAATAAAGAAATTGATAAAACTACAGCAGAAGAAATACATAATTTATTTTGCGAGGTTGTAATTGCGCCTTCTTTTTCTAAAGAAGCTTTAGAAATTTTAAAAGGAAAGAAAAATAGAATTCTTTTAATTTTAAAAGATGTTGAATTCCCAAAAATGATTGTTAGAAGTTGCCTTAACGGTATTTTACTTCAAGAAAAAAATAATGTCACTGATACTGTTGAAGGTCTAACCAACATAACAAACAGCAAACCAACCGATAGTGAATTAGATGATTTAATCTTTGCTTCAAAAATTTGTAAGCACACTAAATCTAACACAATTGTTTTAGTAAAAGACAAACAATTATGCGCTTGCGGAACGGGACAAACGAGTCGTGTTGATGCTTTAAACCAAGCAATACACAAAGCACAATCGTTTAATTTCGATTTAAATGGTTCGGTTATGGCGAGTGATGCATTTTTCCCGTTTCCAGATTGTGTAGAGATTGCTAAAAACGCGGGTGTTAGTGCTGTAATTCAACCTGGCGGCTCTATAAAAGACCAGTTAAGTATTGATTATTGTAATGATAACGATGTTGCTATGGTATTTACTGGAACACGTCATTTTAAACATTAACTGGCTCGCGTTAGGGATAGTAGCGGCATCCTTTTTTGCTGCCATATATGGCAAAAAAAAGATATAGTGAATAGCCCGACCTGAAAGGAAACGCCCAAATAATTTAAAATTGATTAAAAAAACTTCTGTAAACCGTCTAAAAATCGACAAAGTGCGTATAACTAGTTTAGTTTATGTTTCAATAAAATTTGAGCACGCTTAAACCGCAAATATTTACTAACTTTTATTACATTTACAAGATTCGTTTTTTAACCCACATAAACCAAATTATAGCACATGGGATTTTTTGATTTCTTAACCGAAGAAATTGCAATAGATTTAGGCACTGCAAACACGCTTATTATACATAACGATAAAGTTGTTGTTGATGCACCATCGATAGTGGCGCGCGATAGAATTACTGGTAAAATAATTGCTGTTGGACAGGAAGCTAGTTTGATGCAAGGTAAAACACATGAAAACATAAAAACTATTAGACCTTTGAAAGATGGTGTTATTGCCGATTTTGATGCGTCTGAACAAATGCTAACTCTGTTTATTAAAAATATACCTGCTTTAAAAAAGAAATTTTTTACGCCAGCACTTCGTTTGGTTATTTGTATTCCGTCTGGAATTACAGAAGTGGAAATGCGTGCGGTAAAAGAAAGTGCTGAACGTGTTAACGGGAAAGAGGTTTATTTAATTCACGAACCTATGGCTGCAGCAATTGGTATTGGTGTAGATATTATGCAACCTAAAGGAAATATGGTGGTGGATATAGGTGGTGGAACAACCGAAATTGCTGTTATTGCTCTTGGTGGTATTGTTTGCGACAAATCGGTTAAAATTGCGGGTGATGTATTTACAAACGATATTGTGTACTACATGCGTACGCAACACAACTTATATGTTGGTGAACGTACTGCTGAAAAAATAAAAATACAGATTGGTGCTGCGACTGAAGATTTAGATTTACCGCCCGAAGACATGAGTGTTCAAGGACGTGATTTATTAACTGGGAAACCAAAACAGGTTCAGATTTCTTATCGTGAAATTGCAAAGGCTTTAGATAAATCTATTTTAAGAATTGAAGATGCGGTTATGGAAACGTTATCGCAAACGCCTCCTGAATTAGCTGCCGATATTTATAATACTGGTATTTATTTAGCTGGTGGTGGTTCCATGCTACGTGGTTTAGACAAACGTTTATCGCAAAAAACAGACTTACCAGTTTATATTGCAGAAGACCCTTTAAGAGCTGTTGTAAGAGGTACAGGAATTACGCTTAAAAACTTAAATAAATACAAAAATGTATTGATAAAATAGCGTTAAATCATGCAGCAAATCGTAAATTTTATAATACGGAATAAAACGTTTTTGTTATTTCTAATACTGTTTACGCTTTCAATAGTTTTTACCATTCAATCGCATTCTTACCATAAAAGTAAGTTTATAAATTCTGCTAATTTTTTAACTGGTGGTATTTACAATTCTGTAAATAATATTAATGAGTACTTCAGCTTAAAGTCTCAAAATCAACTCTTATCTGATGAAAACAATCGATTAAAATCGATTTTATATAATTCAGAAAATGGTAACGATTCAACATTTATTGATAGCTCATCATACAAAGGTATATATAAGTTCACCAAAGCCAATGTTATAAAAAACAGTTACTCTTTAACAAACAATGTTTTATTAATAAATAAGGGTAAAAAGGATAGTATAAAGCAAGATTTAGGAATTATAACTAGCAAAGGTATTTTAGGCATTGTTGATGGTACAAGTAATAATTATGCTTCAGTAATTTCCATATTAAATACGACAACTAAAATTAGTGCGCAGTTAAAAAAGACAAATCATTTTGGTACTTTAACTTGGAATGCGACTTCGCCCGAGTTTATACAACTTGTTGATATACCAAAAATTGCTCCTGTTAAAGCTGGCGATACTATAATTACTTCTGGGCGTTCTTCAATTTTCCCTAAAGGAATTCCTATTGGTATCGTTCATGATTTTGAACTCGATGTAGCTGAGAATTATTACGAAATTAACATCAAATTATTTAACGACATGACAAATATTGAGCATGTTTACATAATTGAAAATACTGAGATTAAAGAAATCACCAATTTATTAAACGGAACAAATGAATAATGTTTTAGCAATAAATAGCATTCGTTTTTTTGTATTAGTATTAATACAGGTTTTAATATGTAATCATATTAACTTTTTGGGCTATATAAACCCGTATTTATACATTTTATTTATTGTTTTATTTCCATTGAACAATAATCGAATAACATTTATTTTTCTAAGTTTTCTGCTAGGACTAACTATTGATTTATTTCTAGATACTGGTGGTATTCACGCTGCAGCATGCGTATTTATAGCTTATGCAAGACCAGTAATATTAAAATTCTCGTTTGGAGCCGTTTACGAACACCAAACCATGAAATTTAATACTGTAGATTTTGGTGCAAAACTTACCTACATTACAATGCTTACCATAGCGCACCATATTATATTATTTTCTTTAGAAATATTTAGCATTTCAAACATAATTTTAATACTTAAAAAAACATTATTCTCAGGTATATTTACTATTTTATTATGCATGCTAATTATTATTATCTTTAGTAGAAAATCTAAATGAGACAATTTTTACTTTTATTATCTGTAATACTTGTTGGTTTTTTATTTATTGGAAGACTTTTCTATTTACAAGTTTACACTTCAAACGAACATAATTTGTATGAAGACAATGCTATTAGAAAGGTTTTTGATTACCCAAAACGAGGCTTTGTTTATGATAGAAATGGCGAGTTAATTGTTGCCAATCAACCATCGTATGATGTGATGATTATTCCACGCGAAGTTGAGCCATTAGATACGCTTGAGTTTTGTGGTTTATTGAAAATAACTAAAGAAGGTTTTTTAAAAAGATTCAATAAAGCATATCGCTATTCTCCAAGATTACCTTATGTTTTTGTACCTCAACTCTCAAAAGAAGATTATGCAGTACTTCAAGAAAAAATGCGGAAATATGATGGTTTTTATATTCAAAAACGTTCATTAAGGCATTATCAAAGAACCATTGGCGCAAATGTTTTAGGTGATATTGGTGAAGTAAACAGACGTACTATTGAAAAACAACCTTATTACAAAATGGGTGATTTAATAGGAAAACAAGGTGTTGAAGCTTCCTATGAAAAAACCTTGCGAGGTGTAAAAGGCATTAAATTCATTCAAAAAGATAGATTTAATCGAAATCTTGGTCCGTATAAAGACGGTAAATTTGATACCATTCCAGAACAAGGAAAAGATATTACCATAACCATTGATGCAAAATTGCAAGAATATGGAGAGTTATTAATGCAAAACAAACGTGGTGGTGTTATAGCTATTGAACCTTCTACGGGTGAAATATTGGCCATGGTTGCGGCTCCAACTTACAATCCAAACCTTTTAGTAGGTAGAGAGCGCTCAAAAAACTTCACTAAGCTCTATAACGATACTATTGCAAAACCTCTTTTTAATAGAAGCCTAAAAGGAGTTTACGAACCTGGTTCGCCTTTTAAATTAATGAATGCGTTAATTGGTTTGCAAGAAGGTGTTATTACTCCAAATGAAACTGTTACTTGTTATGCAGGTTATAAATACGGAAACCGGTTTATGAAATGCCACTGCCATATAGGTAAGCGTAATAATCTAATTTCTGGAATACAAGAATCTTGTAACGCTTATTTTGCAACAACCTATAGAAAAATTTTAGATAAAGATGGTAATGCTTCAACTGGTATTGATATTTGGAGTAAACATGCCAAAAGTTTTGGTCTTGGTAAATACTTAAATAATGATTTATATGTTGGATCTAAAGGAAGAATACCAGATAGAGATTACTACAAGCGTATATACCCAAAAACGTTTTATTCAACGTATACCATATCTAATGCTATTGGGCAAGGTGAAGTTGCCACAACACCTATTCAACTAGCAAATATGATTGCTGCAATTGCGAATAGAGGCTATTATTACACGCCTCATATTATAAAATCTATTGAAGGTGAAACGATTCCAGAACAATTCACTAAACCAAAATACACAACTATAGATAAAGAACATTTTGAACCTGTTATTGAAGGTATGTTTCAGGTTTATGAAAAAGGAACCGCTGAATTTTTACGAGTAAAAGGTATTGATATTTGTGGAAAAACAGGAACAGTTGAAAATTTCGCAATCATTGATAGTGTAAGAACACAACTTACAGACCATTCTATTTTTGTAGCATTTGCACCAAAAGACAACCCACAAATCGTTATTGCTGTTTTTGTTGAAAACGGATATTGGGGAAGTAGGTTTGCTGGAAAAATCGCTAGTTTAATGATTGAAAAACACATAAAAGGAAAAATTACTAGAACAGATTTAGAACGTTGGATTTTATCACATAGTTTAGAAAATGAATATGCAAAACCATATTCAGGTGAACCTTTTAAAATTAATAAGCAAACTACACTACAAATTGTTGATGATTCAGAATATAGTGAACTAAAAAATTATTTAAAACAATTACAAAACCAATAAGTTAATGGCTAGAGAAACTAACAGGCATTTTCGTTTCGATTGGATTACAATCATTCTTTTTTTACTGCTCGTTGGTTTTGGCTGGTTAAATATTTTATCGGCATCTCATACGGGAGATGTTATAGAGTATCTTAGTTTTTCACAACCTTACGGAAAACAGTTAATATTTATTTTCCTAACTTTTGGGTTAATCACTCTTATTTTATCTGTTGATTCAAAGTTTTATGAGCGGTTTTCCAGTATAATTTATATAGCTTCCATGTTGTCCTTAGTTGGACTTTTCCTCTTTGGAAAAAATGTAAACGGAGCAATATCCTGGTATGCTATTGGTGGCATGACATTACAGCCTAGTGAGTTTGCTAAAGCAGCTACAGCATTAGCTGTTTCTAAATATATTAGTGATTTAAATACTAATATAAATACGCTTAAAGACCAAATACGTACGTTTGCAATTATTATTATTCCTGCAGTTTTAATACTGCTTCAAAATGATGCGGGTAGCACCATTGTTTATGCATCTTTCTTTTTTGTATTGTATCGTGAAGGACTTCCAAAATATTATTTAACTATAGGTTTTTCACTTATTGTTTTATCAATATTATCATTAAAATTTGGAGCAACAATTACTTCTATAATTGCTGCAGTAATTATTTTTGGTTACTACCTTTTAAGTAGAAAAAAATCAACTTTATTACAATCTATTTTTGTGTTATTTATAGCTATTGGTGTTTCATTTGGTATAAAATATTTTTATCAAGACATATTAAAACCGCATCAACAAAATCGTATTAGCTTGTGGCTACGTTTAGAAAAAGACCCTGTAAAGCTAGAACAAATGAAAAAAACGTTTGCCTATAATCTAAACGAATCAGAAAAAGCAATAAGTTCTGGCGGCTTTACAGGGCGTGGTTTTATGCAAGGCACAAGAACTACGGGAAAGTTCGTCCCAGAACAACACACTGATTATATTTTTAGCACTGTTGGGGAAGAATGGGGTTTTGTAGGAAGTGTTTTTGTGGTGCTACTTTTCGTATTACTTATACTTAGAATCCTTCATTTAGCAGAATTGCAAAAATCACAATTTAGTCGGGTTTATGGCTATTCGGTAGCATCCATATTATTTATTCATTTTTTAATAAATATTGGTATGGTAATGGGATTAATCCCAACCGTTGGTATCCCTCTGCCTTTTCTTAGTTATGGAGGTTCGGGACTTTGGGCTTTTACCATATTACTCTTTATCTTTATAAAATTAGATTCTAATAAAATTAATGAATGGTAGGTCGATAATTGCCATTTTATTATTTCAATTTCCTATGAAAAAAAGTTACTTTCTTTCTATTCTTATTCTACTTTTAATTGTTGGGTGTTCTAGTGTAAAACACACTAACAAAAAAACGTTTTCAAAAGAAGAACTTACATTAATTACAAGTGCAGATACTTTAACACCAATGCGTGTTTACAAAATAACTAATGTAAAAGATTCGCTTTTATTACGCTCAAAAAGTAGATATATAAAACCAGATACAAGTAATGTTGTTTTACAAACATTTATCAAGAGACTTTACAAAACAGTTCGCGATAGTATGTCTATGGGTGTTGGTATAGCAGCTCCGCAAGTTGGTATTCTAAAAAATATTATTTGGGTACAACGTTTTGATAAAGACAATTTTCCTTTTGAAGTATATTTAAATCCTGTTATTATTCATTATTCTGAAAAAAAGCAAACACGTAGAGAAGGGTGCCTTTCTATTCCTAACAGAACCGATACTTTATACAACAGAGCTTTTGCTATTAAAATTGAATATGATGATGAAAATGGCGCACATAAAACTGAAACTACTGAAGGTTTTACATCGATTATTTTTCAACATGAAATAGACCACTTAAATGGTATTTTATATTTAGACCATTTGAAAAAAGAGATTGTTGATGCTAAAAATTAAATGATTATTACACACATTCATTTAGCATTAAACACTGTAAACAATTCGCTAAAAAAAGAATGTTTTAAGAAAAATAAATTTGTTTTTTTTATTTTATAATTATCTTTTTATTCATTAAACCACTTTCTGTTTTCATCTGTACTATATAAACACCTTCATTTACAGATATTGGTATTGACATCTCTTTTGCATTACTATTATTTTTAATGTCCTTAATGTTTTGACCAAGGATATTATATATAGTAATATCCAAAATTTGAATACTATTCCTATTGATAATCTTAATTTCAGATACTTCTGAATCAAAATAAACTAACAATCGATTCGTACTATTTTCTATATCATCACTTGATAACAAACTAGACTGAAACACTAACATAAACCTATCATTATATATTCCTGCTTCTAAATAAGCTTCAAAAGGGTTTTCATTAATTTTAAATGTTTCATCAGTTACATTATCTTTTATATATAATTGCAAACTTGAATCTACATTTTCTAGTGCATCAACTTTTATACTTGCAATTCCAGATTTTTCAACTTTTAACCCTAAAGGAAATTCTTGAGTTTCATCAAGATTATCCACCCCTTGAATTACAAATTCCTTGTTATGTAAAAGCCAATACATATCTTCTGTATTAACGTCAGCCATAAAAGCGTCATAACCAACATCAAACCCAAGTGAAGCATTTACATCTTTCCCTAAAACTATCTGCCTGTGATATCCATTTGGAGAATCAAACATCAATTTTATTTTTGGTGTATTATCTATAATAACATTATTTAAAGGTCCTTTTCCGTTTTTAGAAGATTTAAAAAACAAAGAAGTTGACCCATCTTCAATAACAAAAATACGCTGACTATTCTTGAATACTATATTACCTCCATCAACAGTAGCTATTGCTATACCATCATCATTATTAAATCCATCGATAGCTGTGGACACGAAAAATCCTTGATTAACTGGTATAAATTGTCCAGGAGTTTTTGATCCTGTAGTTAAATTATTGTTTATTCTAGCATCATTAGCAATAGCAACAGCACCGCCTGTTAAATTACGGGTTGCATAACCACCTACATATTCTGCTAATACATGTGAGTTTTCCTCTCCGAAATGATCCCAAAAATATAATGCACCATTAAAAATAGTTCCATTAGTATTATTCCCTCCGTCTGCTATACTTAAATTATCTAAGATAAACTCGGTAGCATCAATTGCTGATGGATAAGGATTACCTATTAATCTTTCAACTTCTTCTAAAGAATTATCTAATGCTAAAGTTATATCACCATTATTAGGCAAGCCTTTAAATACATAATTTTGTTGAATTATAATTGGAGCAGAACCTGATGTCCCTTTCATCGTAAATCCTTCTCCTGCTAACAAAGATGTTGATTCGTCTATTTTTGCCCAAGCATAATAATTGTCAGCAGCACCATAAAATTTATATAACCAATTTGTACTAATAGTTTTTGCTAATCCTGGTGGCGGAATAGTACCGCCTGCTGTTGGTGACGGGTCGAAAATAAGGCTTTGATATATTGCTGAATTACTTCCATCATTAAGAAAACCGGCAATCGAGTTACTTATATTTAAACTCGACACTCCCGTTCCTCTTGTTGCAACATTACCAGCTATTGGACCAACTGAAGATGACCAATAATTATAATTATAAGCATTTGCTGTTCCCTGTTGATCTCTTTCTATATATCCACCACTATCCACATCAATAATACTTCCTTCAACTTGAATTAATTGAGATTCGCCTACTAAATCGATTACACCATCTAACTCTAAATAATGCGATATAAATAATGCTTGACCAGAATTTGTTTCATTTTGAGGATCCGATGGATCAGCAATTGTAATAGTTCCTGAATTATTTTTTAAACCTAAAAGCGTAATATTTCTATCCCCAGAAGTAATATTATGAGATGTTTCAACAATATTCCAGTCTATTATAGTTGATCCATCTAAACTTAATGTATTAGGAATTACTTGATCTACATTATTACTCCAAGTTGTCCCTGTATCCCAAGCACCATCAGCTGCTGATATATATGGTAATGGTAATGTTTGATTATATAATAATGATTTGTCTTTATCTAAATATTTTAGACGCAAAAATAAACGTTCATCTGTTAAACCCTCAACTGTAGAGCCATAGAATGAATTGAAATCATAATAAGCTCTTAAATTACTCCATGGAATACTTACAACTTCATTACTTGTTGAAGCTTGTGGTAATACTTTCCCATTAACATAATCTGTTCCTGCAATATCAAACCGTTCAATTTCCTGATTCATTAAATATCTTACTTGATTTTCTGAAAGACCTAAATCCCAAACATAGACTTCATCAATTTCTCCTAGAAAAGGATTTATAATATTATTTTTATCTATATAAATCGCTCCAATTGAAAAATTATTATAATTGGGTGATGGATGAACAACGTCTTGAACAGATTTGTCTAAAACACCATCAACATACAAAAATATTGTACCGCTACTGTACACAAATGTAACTTGATGCCATTTATTATCATTAAGTTGCATTGTTGAAGTAAATTTAGGTGTAACAGCATTATCTACCATAACTTCAATTTGTTCGCTAGAATTTAATCGTAATTGTAATTTTTCTCCTTTCGCCATAATTGTTCGAATACCCGAAGTAGATGTGCTTTTAACCCATGCAGAAATTGTAAAAGAATCTACATTTAAATTAAGTAAATACTCACCAACTAAATAATCCCCAGAACCTATACTTATTGAATGGTTTTCAGATAAATTTGATGTTTTTCCAAAAGTAAAATATTTTGTTCCTTCAAAATCATACCACGTTTGAAGGTTTGTACCTCCGTCTGACCTTAATGGAATAACATCTATTATATCACCATTTGCAAAATTTGGATTATCGGAAACAATTAAAGCGTATTCTTCTGTACTAGTTTTTGAAAAACTACTAAATGCGGCAATTGGAATAGAAATGTATACATTTTCAACATCTCCATTTATATCTTCTTTCGACTCTACAATTTTCCATTTTCTATCTATTCGTGTAAGTGATGTAGTTATACCTGTCGCAATAGTTACTGTATTAGTACTAGAACCAGAAAATGCTGCATTATTATTACCCCAAACTAAGAAATCACCATCTTCTTTAAACTCATTTGCATTAGCGCTATTTGTAGCATAAATACCACCCAAACCAATAGTAACTCCGTTTGCGTAATTTAATGTTTTTGATTGTTTTTGATTTAAATCTGAAATAGAATCTCTACCTATTCCTGCAACATGATAATTGTATCCAGAAGGAATAGCTGAAATATCCCAAACTGAAGTACCAAATGAGTTAATATAATCTTTTTGTGCTTCGGTTGAAGCTCCTAAAGTAATACCATATTTAATAGCTAAATAAGATTCTATTTTTTGTCTATCAGCATCTGTTACTCGTTCAGCAAATGTAAAAATTTCAGCTACACGCCCATTTAAACTCCCTTGAACATCAAAATTTCTTCCTATCCAAAACTCAGTTCCTAATACTGGTGGACCAGAAGTACCAACATTTACAAAACCAGCACCATTTGTTGAAGTCGTTAAAACGTCCGAATTATATAAAATATCTTGACCAGTTGGGGGTATGGGTAAAAGCTCATTATTTCTAATATTAATAATACCCGCATTTGAGTAAGTTGAGCTTATTTCTGCTTCGCCATTATAGCTTCCGCCACCAGGAATATTTTGATTATATGATAATGTTTCGTTAGTAAACTCAGACGAATAGTCTCCAAAACCAACACCTGTTAAATCTCCAGCACTTCCAGAAGATATTCCTGCAAAAATCGTATTTCTAGATGATGCACTTGTCATGGTTGCATCAGGTATCATAACAACAAAAATATCTTGACTATAAAACCCATTACTTGCATTATACATAAACTGTTCTAAACTACCTCCATCATTTTCAAACTTAATTACTGGATTAAAATTTATATTATCGGCAGCAGTATCTAAATATGTTGGCTGTTTTACAGCTACAGATTGTATAGCATCTTTACCGTTAGTACCTAAATCTTGCCATTCAGAGACTTTAGTACTCGTTTCAACAATACCTCTTGTGGATTTTAACCAAAGTCGGAAATCCGCAGTAATACCACCAGGGCCAGGAATATTTTCATTAAACATTTCAGCATTCACATCAAAAATAAAAGTTGTGTTATCGGTATTGCTAATACTAATTGTAGAAGTTTGAGTTCCTATACCTGCTACTGGAGCAGTAAAGGTTACATCAAAAACAATATAATAACCTGAGTTCGATTAATATTTAAGTAGATTTTATTAGTAAAAAAGATAGATTTTCAGTAAATTAAGGTTCTGATATTCAATTCGTTAATCTAAAAATCTATCTATGATAATCTACTATAAAA
>Ga0256845_1000867_pt1 | contig 26034 bp, 17 predicted proteins | sample RiftiametaG_FD_189101 | JGI IMG/M metagenome (GOLD analysis project Ga0256845, IMG submission 189101) | Tube worm associated microbial communities from hydrothermal vent at the East Pacific Rise, Pacific Ocean - Riftia | ecosystem: Host-associated > Annelida > Integument > Unclassified ... | reverse complement strand
CGAGGGTCCTTTTCCCCCCTCTTTTTCCCCCCGCCCTTCCCCGCCGCGCAGAAGATCGAGGGGCTGAAACGCCCCTGCTCTCGCCTGTTAGAGTGCCGCGATGGACCCCAACGCCGCTGAACCTCGACCTCGAGAAGAATCGGGCTCGCGCGCGGACGAGAGTGGGACTTTCTTCGACCCCGCGCTGTTCGACGAGTCGGAGCCCAGCGGCGGCGATGAGCCCGATGAGCCACCTGATGCCGATGCCGATGCCGATGCTCCACGCCGGGGTCCGGTCGCCAAACCCCAACACACACCGATCACACCCGTCCCGAATTCGGCCACCGCCTCGTCCTCCACCCCCGAAGCCAGGGCGTCGATCAGCAGCATCACGGTGAACGACGTCGAGGGCCAGCTCGGGACCGACCGTGAGGAGACGGTGGCCGCCCTCGAACGCAGCAACGCTCTGCTGTTCGTGGTCGCGGCGGTCTCGGCCTCGGCCTTCACCCTGACCGAGCTGATCTCGGGCCAATTCGCCGATCTCGGCACCAGCTACCTCCTGCTCGTGATCACCGCGGGCCTGGCCTGGACCGCCTACGCCCTGAGGGAGCGCGGCCACCAGCAGCTGTGGACCGGGGCGATCAGCGTCACGGCTGTCGCCTGCGTGGTCCTGGCGATCAGTGGGGCCTCCCTCGCCCTGGGGCTCAGCGGCATCCTCTTGGTCCTGCTCTGGGCGGCCCTGCTGCTGCGTCCACACTGGTGCGCGGCCCTGGCTGTCTACGCCGTGCTCATGCTCCTGGCACTCGGAGACAGCGCGGTCAGTTTAACCGACGGGAGCGACTACGCCGTCCCGGCCCTCGCCAGCATGCTCTTGGTGCCCATCGGCCTCAGCGCGACCTTGGAGCTGCGCCAGCGCACCCTCGAGACCATCATTGCCGGGACCTTCACCCGCCTCGAGCGCCAGAGCGAAGAACTCGAAGCGCGGCTCCAAAACAAGGTCGACGAACTCGAGCGCTCGCGCGAGCAGCTCTTCGACGCCCAGAAACTCAAGACCGTCGGGACCATGGCCGCCGGCTTGGCCCACGAGCTCAACAACATCCTCACGCCGATCAGAGGCCACGCCGAGCTGATCGCAGAGGACCAGCGCCTGCCCGTGCACTGCCGCAGCTACGGCCAGCGGATTCTGGACTCCGCAGCCGCGGCCGCGACGATCACCGGCGGCCTGCTCACCTACACCCGCCAGACCACCTTTCAACCGGTGCGCACCAACCTGCGCCAGCTGCTCCAATCGTCCTTTCCCGTGATCCTCGGCGGGCTCGGCAGCAAGATCCAAATCGAGAGCGAAGCGCTCGACCCCACGGTCTCGGTCGACATCGACCGGATCTTGTTCCAGCAGGCAATCTACAACTTGGTCCTCAACGCGGCCGCGGCCATGCCCAACGGCGGACAGCTCGAAATCAGCCTGGTCACCAGCAGCAGCCCGGTCCACAGCGACGACAAACCCGAGGACCGCGAGGGTCTCCAGCGCAGCGCGAGGCTGACGATCTCGGACACGGGCACGGGCATCGACGACGAGCACATCGATCAGATCTTCGATCCCTTCTTCACGACCAAGTCGGTGGGCTCGGGCAGCGGCCTGGGCCTGGCGGTGGTCATGGGCACGATCACCCGTCACGCCGGTCGCGTGCTGGTCGACAGCACGCTCGACCAGGGGACGACCTTCACGATCATCCTCCCCCTGGCCGTGCCCATGGAGGCCGGCGCCAACCAGAGCAAGCCTTGGCCGGTGCTCCGCGACGACGCCAACGGTCCTGTGGTCATGGTTTTGACGGAGGACCAAGACGCACTCGACGAGTATGAAGAACTACTCGAAGCCACGGAGTGCTCGCCGATCTGTACCGGCGATCCCGTTGGGGCCAAGAGCACGCTGCTCGACGTCGGCGATCAGGTCGACCTCTTGATCCTCGATCTCGAACTCGAGACGACCAGCGCCGCGCGCCTGTTCAAGAGCGTCCGCGAGCTCTACCCGAAGATGCCGGTCATCTTGATCTCGGACCAACCGACGGATCCGTCGGTTCAGCAGATGACCTTGCTGGGTCCCACTCGCTCGGTCCGCAAGCCCATGGACAACCGCTTGTTCTCGGCCCTGCTCACAGACCTGCTCCAGCCCAACGCCGGCTACGTCCGCGACTTCACGCCCGTGCCCATCACCATCAATCCCGGCGCCGACGTCTCGGGACCGCACCAGCGCGCCTGAACCGGCTGCCCTTCGCTGGCTGCCCTTCGGTCGGACCGAATCGAAGTTCAGCCCGCGTCCATCGGCCGAATCGGTGCCGACTGATCCGGCGCCGCCTGACCGGAGACTCCGGCGGGCTCCGGGCCGAGGGACTCGGCGATCTGAACCTCGCTGACGTACCAGTCTCCCCACTCCAGACGCATCTGGATCGCCAGCTTGCGGCCCCCGCCCACGTCGACCGTGGCCACGGCGCGCGCGCCGTAGAGACCAGAGCTGACCTCGACACGCTCGAGCTGCGCGCGCACACCCGCGAGCTGGCCGAGCGTATCGACGAGGGCCATCGATCGAGCCGTGTCGAGGCTGTGGACCTGCTGGAGGGCGGTCATGAGCGACCCCTCCCGGTCGCCCTCGCCGTACAGACGCGCGGCCATATAGGCCGTGCCGAAGGTCGTGAAGAAAGCCTCGACCATGGCACTCGAGACCTCGCCCTCGACCCCGAGTTGGCGCATGACCTCGGGGGAGCTGGCGTACCCGACCATGTCGGGGATCGCCGAGAAGGGATCGCCCTCGCCCTCGGTCAGGACCTCGTCGATGGCGATCATGAAGCCCTGGATCACCGATCGCTCCGCCCCGCGCTCGATCAGCACATCGACGGTCCGCGCCCTGACCTCGCGGGCCAAGCTGGGCGAGGTCAGGCGACGCAGTGGATCGACGGCGCCCGTACCCAGGGCCGCGATGTAGGCCCGCACCCGCTCCTCGGCCCGCGCTTCGATCTCGGCCGCAGTGTCGAGCGCCGGCCGCTCGGAGAGCATGCGCGGGAGCTCGGAAATCGGGATCGCAAAGCCCCCCTTTTGGTCGCGCCAAGTCCAGGTCACGACTCCCACGACCCGGCCATAGCGATCGAGGACCGGGCCCCCGCTCTGTCCCTGCTCGATGCGCGCGGTCACACCCATGAACGCGCCCGGGCCGGCCGAGGGATTGTAGACCTCGAGACGCTCGACCCGACCTGGGTGGATGAGCAACCCCGGGTCATGTTCGAGGGCTGCAGCCTCGGCCGGATCGAGCTCCCTCGAGAGCAGGACCACCGCATCCTGCTCTCCGATGTACTTCGACACCGGCGCCCGCTCGTCGGTGGCCAACGCCAGCGCCGGCAGGGCTTCGTCGCTGCTCAGATGCAAGAGCGCGAGGTCGCGGATCGGATCGATGTAGACGATCTCGACCTGCGTGTACTCGGTCATGGGGTCGAGGCCGGGAAAGTGGACCGCCTCGATGTGCTCCGCGTCCTCGACCACGTGGCGATTGGTGACCAGGTATCCCGCCGGATCGACGACGAAGCCCATACCGCGACCCGTGTCGGTGATGACCACCCCGACCGCACCGGCCGAGCGCTCTGCGACATCGGCCGGCTCGAGGGGCCGGCCCCGGGGTCCCTGCGAGACCTGGACCCCCCCGAGCACGCGCGAACTCGCGCATCCAGCCACCCCCAGGCCGAACGCCAGACACAGCAGCGCACCGCCCACACATCGAAAGCCAAGTGACGACACGCCAACGCAGCTTACGCTCCCCTCGCAGGTCGTGCTAGCAGCCAGCGGCAAAATCTCCCGCGGCGAACACTTTAAAGGTGGGTCGGTTGAAGACGCACCGGTGCGTCTGGGTCGTTCCCACCCGGGGGCAGTCCTGCACACAAAAGTCTGATACTAGGGCGGCCGAATATTCCTCCGTGTGTCACCGTTGGGACAGCGTGCAGGTCGAACTCCAGGGTGTCGGAAAGACCTACGATGGCGACAGTTGGGCCGTCAGGGGCCTCAAACTCGGAATTCCGAGCGGCAGCATCTTCGGGCTGATCGGCCCGAATGGGGCCGGGAAGTCCACGACCTTGAGGATGATGGCCACCCTCATGCCGCCGACGGAGGGCGCCGTGCTCCTCGATGGTGAGGACTGCAGCGTGAACCCGCTCGCCGCGCGCCGCCGGATCGGGTTCCTCGGTGACGGCAACCCGCTCTACAAGCAGATGACGCCGGCCGAGTATCTGCGCCTCTTCGGCCAGTGCTTTCGCATCGACCGGGCCGAGCTCGAGCTCGCCATCGACGAGACCCTGGCGGCCTTCGACCTCAGCGGCAAGCGCGACACCGAGTGTGGAGCCCTGTCCAAGGGCATGCGCCAGCGCCTGCTCATCGCGCGCTGTCTCCTGCACAAGCCCGGCCTGCTGATCCTCGACGAGCCCGCCGACGGCCTCGATCCCCGGGGCCGCAGCGATCTGCGCAAGACCCTGGCCAAGATCAGTGAGCGCGGCGTGACCATCGTGATCTCGTCACACATTTTGCGGGAGCTCGACGACCTCTGTGACCAAGTGGGCATCATCCAGCGTGGCCAGCTCGTGGTCGCCGGTGCGGTCAGCGAGATCATCGACAGCCACGAGGTCAGCCGCTTCGTCTACGAATTGCGGATGCTCGAGCTCCCCTGCCGAGACCGCGCGATCGAGATCCTGAGCCGAGAGCGGATCCTGATCGAGGGTTCGGGCGAGATCGAAAATCAACATTTCATACGGATGCAGGTCCAAGGCGGCGAGTCGCTCATGGCCGACATCCTCGCGCGCCTGGTCGGCGCGGGCGTCAAGATCGTGACCTGCAGCCGGCAGCGATCCCGGCTCGAGGACGTCTACGATCGCCTCTCCGAGAACCAGGTCAACTGACTGACCTGACGCAGCGCTGGCCTGGCCTGCGCGACCCCACGGCTTCCCATGTCCACCCTCCTCCACAAGCTCCCCGCCTTCGCACTGCCCTTCGTCACCCGGTCGCTGCGCGGGACCCGGGCCAAACGCTACCTCGTGTTCAGCGCGGTCTTGGCCGCCATGACCATGGTGATCGGCCTGTGGCTGGCGCTCGGGTCGGGCGAGTTCGAGCATAGTTTCCGGGACGGGGTCGGCCTCGAGGACAGCGCCGCCGACCGAGAGTTCAGCGAGTTCACCCTGTTCTTTCACAGCGAGGCCCAGCAGCAGTCGCTCGTCCGCGATGTCGCAAATCTCCAGCGAGGGTCCGAGGGCACGCGCTTGACCGACCCACAGCGCAAGGCCCTCTGGGCGCGCGACTTCCTGTTGAAGGTCGGACTCGAACCGGCCAGGGAGGTCGAGCACCGGGCCCTCCAGACCGAGGCCGCGCAGCTCCTGCCGACGCTCGACCCATACCCTCGCCCCGACGGATTCGACGGGCACGAGAACTACGTTTGGGCCTTCGCATCGGGGGCCTTCAGCTGGGACAACCAGGCCCACGTGCACGCCCTCGAGTCGATCGTCGCCGCAAGGGGCGTGCCCTCGGTGACCCCCTACAGCTCGCCCCTGGGACTCATCGACGCCCTCCAGATCGCCGCCGGTCTCGCCGGCCTCGCTCTGCTGGGGCTCGGGACAGTGATCGCCCCCCTCTTGGTCGCCGTACAGCAGGCCCAAGAGCAGCACGAGAACACGCTCATGCCCCTGACCGGGACCTCCCTGTCGCCGCGGCAGCTCGCCCTGGGTCTGGCCAGCGGACCCCTGGCCATCGTCGCCATCTTCGCCGCTCCCCACTTCGGCCTGTTCTCGCTCGGCGCGCTGGTCACCGGACGCCCGCTGATCGCCCTCGTGTTCCTCCTGGTGCTCGCCGCCATGACGGCCCTGTTGGTCGTCGGCGCCCAGCTCCTGGGTCACCTGGTCGGCAAGCGCCGGAGCCCGGGCATGGTCGGCGTCGTGCTCATGGGTATGGGCTTCGCCACGTGGATGGTCGGCCTGTCGATGCTCGAGACGGGGGACAGCACCCGCCCGCTCGCGGCCCTGCTGCCCCACTACGGGCTCGGGGGCCTGTTCGGGGAGATCTGGCATGAGCGCCCCTACGACGGGGTTCTCCTCCGCTCCGCGATCGCCAACGCCATCGGTGCCCTGGTGCTCGGCGATCTCACCCTGCGCGCCCTGGCCCGCAAGATCGAACACAAGAGCGGTGCGCTCCTGACCATGACCGAAGCCGGCGTGGGGGTCCTGGTGTGTGTGGTCCTGACTCACCTCGCCCTCCCCGCCGGCCTCGGGGGCACGGTGCACGCCTACCTCGGCATGGGCATCCTAGCCCTGCCCATGACCCTGCTGCTCATGAGCCGGGTCCCCGGGGGCGATGGTCCGGCGCGACTGCGCAAGGTCTCCCTGCCCAAGCTCACCGCCGAGCTCGGTGCCTGGATCGGCGTGCACGCCTTTGTCGTCTCTCCCCTGTTCGGCTTCGAGACCGATCTCCTGCACCCGGCGGGTGCGCTCGCCTGGCTCGCCTGGTCGGTGCTCGTGCTCGCGCTCATGACCGTGCGCCTGGTGTCGGTCCCGAGCTCCATCCTCGCCAACTTGTGGCTGGCATTTTGTGGGCTGGGGCTGATGTTCGGGTTTGGACAGTCGGCGTTTTGTGCCTTTGAAGCCGGCGAGATCGTCGACCTGTTTGCGCTCTTCAATCTGAGTCCGGTCCTCGGGCTGCTCCAGGTCGCCCTGACCATCTGGATCCCGATCTCGCTGATCCGCTACATGCGGGGCAAACTCGCCGCGATTCGCTGACCCGCCCGAACGGTGGGCGCGTGGGTGGCACGGCAGGAGCTTTCATTCCTGCCAAAACGCGCTATCGTTTCGCGGCAATGCTTCGGTCTCGCCGCGCTGCCCTGTCCGCCACTTTGGCCCTCTTCCTCGCCCTCTTCCTCGCCCCCGTGCTCGCCTGCGACAAGCCGGACGCGGCCGCGGAGACCTCGGCGGGCGTGGATTCCAAGGCCGAAGCGAATACCAAAACCGCCGCAGATCCGGCTCCCGACGAGATGTCGGATCCCAACGCCCTGACCGAGGAAGACAAGCGCCTGATCGCTGCGGACACCCAGACCCTCTCCCCCGAGGAGAACCGCAAACGCGCACACGCGCTGCGCAAGAAGATCATGCAAAACCCCGACTCACCCGCAGCTCAGGCCCTCGAAGATGCCCGCGCCGCGGCCTTGGCCGGTGAGGTCTCACCGCTTCCAGCCAAGCCGGAGGGTCGGGTCATCCCGCTCCCCGATCACCTCCGACAGGAGAGCATCGGCGAGCCGGCGCCGACCGGCGATTCGGCCAAAGCCGCGCCCGCAGACTGAGGTAGCCTCCGCCGATGGCGGACCTGCCCAGCCCCTCCTCTCCTCCCCCGGGCCTCCGAGAGGAACATCCCCGCGAGGGTGTGCTGCGCTGGGTCCTCGACAGCCCCGCCAAGCGCAACGCGATCTCTCCCGCCGTGTTCGAGTGGATCGCGGACCGCTGCGTGCAGCTGCGGGGCCAAGCCGTGATCCTCCGCGGGGCCGGCGACGAGGCGTTCTCGGCCGGCTTCGACCTCAGCGCGCTGGCCACGGCGCTGCGCGAGGGCAGCGGCCCTCCCGACCACACACTGATCGGCGCCACCGCGGCCATCCAGCGGGCCGACGCGACCTTCATCGCGTCGATCAACGGCTACGTGATCGGTGCGGGGGTCGAGCTGGTCTCGGCCTGCGATCTTCGCATCGCCCGCAGGGGTGCGAGCTTGCGACTCCCGGCCGGGCGCCTCGGCGTCGTCTATCACGCGGCCGGCCTGGCGAGGATCCACGCCGCCTTTGGTGGCACGATCGCCCGACGCCTGTTGCTGGTCGGTGAAAAGGTCCCTATCGAAGATGCCCGGGCGAGCCTGTGTGGACTCGTCGATGGGGCCGAGCTCGACGCGCGGACCGACGACCTCGCCCAGTACCTCTGCGAGCAGTCGCAGATCAGTTTGGCCGGCAACCGGAGGTTGCTCCGGGCCCTCGATCGAGTGCAGTCCCTGCCCGCCGATCTGCTCGAGGCTCACCACCACACCCGCCAGCTCGCCTATGAGGCCATCGCCGGCCGCAACCGAGGGCCGCAGGTCGCCCGAGAGCGCCCCAAACTTCCCGGGCTGCCCAAACTCCCCAAACCACCGAGCTCGGGTTGAGCCGCGATCCGAGCTGGATTTGATCGCCCAGCCCTGGACTGGCGCCGATCCTCGGTTAGTCTCCGCGCCATGACCGGGATCAAAGCTCAGATTGAGAAGGCTTTCCGAAAGGCTCGTCTCGAGCGAGACGACCCGACCAAGATCGTCATCTCGATGATCAAAAACAAGGCCTTGATGGAGCTCAAGTCGGGCACCGGCGTCGAGGACGACGACGCCCTGTGGCTGCGCTGCGTCACCGCCTACAGCAAGCAGGTCCGCAAGACCATCGCCGAACTCGAGCGCCTGGACCCGAAGATCGTCCAAGAAGCCCTCGACGAGGCCCGCTTCGAGCAGGAGTTTTGCGATCAGTACCTACCCAAGAAGCTCGACGCCGCGGCCACGGAGGCCCTGGTCCGCAAGCTCGCCGAGGACAACGGCATCACGGCCAAGAAGCAGATGGGTCGACTCATGGGCCTGATCATGAAGAACCACCGCGACGAGGTCGACGGTGACCTGGCCCGCAAGGCCGCCGACGCCATTCTCAGCTGAGGCCCGCGAGGTCGCAGCCTGTCTACTCGCAGGCCGCGGCCTGGTCTTCACATCCAGGTGGCTGCGGAAGCACAAAACCGATCCCGATACAGGCGATACACGCGGGTGAGGTGAAGTCGTCGAGGGCACACTGCTCCTTCTCGATGCACTGCTGACCGAGGCAGAGCACCAGGGCTCCGGCCGCCTGGGCTTCAGCGGGATCGAGGCCCTCGGCGCAGGTCTGTAGACAGGCCAGACCCAGGTCACCCAGACAGCCCACCACACACTCGAGCATGTCCCGGCAACTCAGCGGCTCGGGCTCGCTGGTTTCGGTCTCCGTGTCGCCAGGGATGAAGCTCCCCTCGCTCTCGTCTTGCGTCTCGGTGTCGGTGTCGGTGTCGGTCTCAGTGGTCGCGCTCGTCTCCCCGACCTCGTCTCCAGTGCCACCGTCGGACTCGGAGCTGTCCGCACGGGTGTCACCTGGCGCCGGATCGTCGGCGCACCCCGCCATCGAGGCCACCATCGCCGTCACCACAATCAAAGTCGAAGTCTGCCGAGCGCTCATCGATCGAGTCTAGCAGCCCCGCGGTGAAGCCCCTGAATGCCGCCCTACCGTGCCTCGCGCACGTTTCGGCGACCCGGCCCCTCCTCGCCCGAGCCCTGCGTGGCGCCATGACTGCGCGGGTGTCCATGCAAGCCCGCGACACTGCGCGGGCTGAAGACCCGATCACGTCTAGTTTTTGGCGTCGGTGTGATAGCTTCTTCCGGCCGTGAAGTCCTGTCCCTTTTGCGGAGAACAGATCCAAGAGGCGGCCGTCAAATGCCGTTTCTGTGGTGAGTGGCTCGACCCCAGCAAGCGCCCCGCTTGGTCGGGTACGCAGCTCGCCAGCCTGACCGAACAGATCAGCCGAGAGGTCGCCAGGCACCTCGCTGAAACCGGCGCGAGCCCACGCCCGGCCGTCCCCCCAGGGGCGCCGAGTTCGGCCTCGTCCGCTTCGCCGAGGCGCGACACTGCGAGCGCCCCTGTGGTGGCCACGGTCGTCGCGCCGGGCCCCACGGGCAGCGCCGCGGGCTCGGTCGAGTTCGAGGCTACAGCCACCCCGGAACCGAGTTCGGTCCCACGCTACGAGTCCCCTGGTCCCTACCCCGGCCCCGAGACCTCACCGGAGAGCTGGCGAGCCCACCAAGGGGGACAGCGAGGGTTGGGCCAGCCCGCGCCCCGCTGGCGCGAGAGCGAGCCCCAACCGAGCACCCCGCCAGCCTGGCGTCCCCCGCTCAGCGACGACCCAGCCCCGACGGCCGAGTCTCCGGTCGCCAACGTGGCGCCGGCTGCCCCCGTCGAGCCCCCCGGCCCGACCGCCGAAGCTTCGGCCCCTGCGGCCGATCCCTTCGATGGGCTCGACCGGCCACAGCTTCGACCGAACACCCCAGGGCGGGAGCCGGAACCCGCTCCTCAGCCCAGCGCGAGCGACTCGGTGTGGCAGACCCCCACCTGGATCAAGCCCGCGACCCCAGCTCCAGCCTCGCAAACGGGCGGACCGACCTGGGCGCCGCCTTCGTTCACGCCTGAGACCGAGGCCGCCGCACCCGAGACCGAGGCCATCCTCGAGGCCGAGCCCGCCCCCGAGGCCGAGCCGACCTGGGAGGCTCCCGCAGCCCAGGCGTGGGCGCCCGAAACGCCCACCCCCGGCTGGACGCCCCCCCCCGTTCGAGCGCCGACTCGACAAGAGGCATTTTCCGAGGTCGCAGACGACGAATTCGACGATGGAGCGGGACAACAGAGCGGGCGACCCCGACGCCCCAGCCACCCACCCCGCCAGCTCGAGGCCGTCCCTCACCCCAACCGGGTCGAGCACATTCCCCAGTCAGAGCCTCGACCGCCCCTCGCTGAGCCCAGCTTCGAAGAGGAGGCCCCGCCGAGCCCCGCCGACACCTCCACGCCTGAACCGGCACGGCCGGCTCAGGCCAAACCCGCCGAGCGGGTCGAGTCCAAGAGTCGCGATGATTTCGACGACGGCGATGATTTCGACGACGACGACGATTTCGACGACGACGACGACGATTTCGACGACGACGACGATGATTTCGACGACGACGACATCGACGCCGCGGCCTCGATATCCGCAATGCCCGAGCCGGGCGCCCGAAAGATGCCTTGGGTCCCGATCGGCGTGGTCGCCGGCGCACTCGTACTCGTGGGTGCGCTCGTCTTTCGAGATGCGATCTTCGGCAGCTCGAGCGACGCCGAGAGCACAACCGATGCCGAGGCCGCAACCGATGTCGAGGCAGAGGCGGACACACAGGCTGCGCCCGAGCCCGAGCCCGAGCCCGAGCCCGAGCCCGAGCCCGAGCCCGAGCCCGAGCCTCCGGCGATGGACCCGGAGGAGCTCGCGGAGAAGCTCGATGCGGCTGAAAAGCTCGTCAACACCCAAAAGTTCAAGGGTGCGCAGCAGCTCCTCGACGAGGTCCTAGGCAAGATCCCCGACAACGGCCGGGCCCTCGCCTACCAGGCGATCATCCACCTCGAGCGCAACAAGCGCGAGGATGCCCTCGAGACCGCCAACACCTGTCTCGAGAGTGATGAGACCTCGGCGACCTGTTGGATCGTGCTCGCCATCATCGAGCACGAGAACGACAACCTCCCCCGGGCGCTCGAGGGCTACCAGAAGTACCTCGAGTACGCTCCGAAGGGGCGCTATGCCAAGAGCGCCAAAGACAACATCGCTCGCCTCGGGCCCAAAGTCGAAGGCTGATCAGCCCCTCCCTGCGTCGAGAGACCAGCTCGCCGTCGGCGATGCTGGTCTCTGCTGATTGAGCCCGCCGCCTGCGATCCGCGTGTCCCTTCAGAAGAAGGGTTGGCCCAAAGGCCGATCCACGAGCTGGTCGATCGGCAGCTGAAGGTCGACCTCAACTCATGCCGCCAGGCACACCTGGAGCGACGGCAGTCCGCTCCAAATGTGCCTGGCGGCGTGAAATCAACCGGGTCGCTTAGACCATCGAGTAGCGGGTGCCTCGTGCCTTGCCGGTGAAGGTCACGATGCCACCTTCGATGTGCCGGTTCAGAGAGGTCCGCAGTTGGTGTGCAGTGGCGCCGAGGTTGTCTCGGAGCGGGCCAGCGGCGACGTCCTTGCCACCGAGCTCACTGAGCGCCGCGAGCACGGCCGTGTCGAGGGCCGCGCGACCCTCTCCCGTACGCACGTTCCAGGCCTTCGAACGACGTCCGACAGCCTTGACGACCTTGCCCACTTTGGCCTCCATCTTCTTGCCGGGTTTGCGGCCGCGGGTCTTGCCTTCGACGCCCGAGACCAGTTCGGACAAGGTCAGCTCACCCAATACGGGGTACTCGGCCACCAACGACTTGAGGTCACCTATGTTCAAGGAGGGACGCGAATTGGCGAGACTCAACAGCGTCGGTCCAGCTTGGTTGGCGAGAGCATCGCGGAATTCGGATACAGCACTCATGCGCTGCTTTTGTGCCCTATACGGAGGCTCCTGCCAAGAGGCCGGTCCGTAGGATTCCGCTAGTGACCTCACGGTCGGAGGGCCGTAGGTCGATTCACCTGACCCGCCGAATTCGCCCAAAGCACACACTGTAAGCGTAGATGATGTGAATCCAACTGATGATTCAACCGAGCTCTTCAAGGACCTCTTCGAGCTCCTCGGTGGCCATCTCCCACCGGCTCGTCAGGGCCTCGAGCTCCTCGGAAGCAGCCTGATAAGCGTCGAGAAGCTTCCCCCGCCGGGCCCCATCCTCGTAGGTCGCCGGGTCCGCGAGGGCCACGGAGCGCTGCTTCTGATCCCCCTCTAGTTTCGCTATACAGCCCTCTAGCTCACCGATCTTGCGTTCCAAGGGCCGGACCTTCTTGGACCGTTTGGCACGCTCCCGCGCCTCGTCCCGCTTCCGGTCTCGCTGCGACGTGCGGTCCCTCTTCACACCCGCGGCCGCGCCGCGCCTTGTGTCCGGCTCGCCGCGGGGAGCCCCGGCAGACTCGGCGGAGGGCGGCTGTGAAGTAGGTCGACTCCGTTGGGCCTTGCCATCGGCGACCGCCTCGAGCTCCTCCCCCCGCAAGCTCGCACTGTGCAGATATTCATCCAGCGTGCCCGGGTAGATCTCCACGATCCCGTCGTGCACATTCCAGATCTGGGTGGCGAGACACCGGACGAAGGCCCGGTTGTGGCTGACGAACATCAGTGTGCCGTCGTAGGTCGAGAGCGACTGGGCCAGGCTCTCGCTGGACTCGAGATCGAGGTGGTTGGTGGGCTCGTCCATCAACAACAGATTCCCCGGCCGAATCAGCAGTTTTGCCAGGGCCACCCGGGCCCGCTCCCCCCCCGAGAGCACGCTGACACGCTTGTCGACGTCGTCTCCCGAGTACAGGAAGGCCCCGAGGATCGTCCGCACCCGGGTCTGACCGGCCTCGGGCTCGGCCGAGGCCACCTCCTGATAGACGGTCATCTCCCCGTTGAGGGACTCGGCGTGGTGCTGGGCATAGTAGCCACGAGTCACCTTGTGCCCAATCTCGAGCTCGCCGGCGTCGTAGGGAATCTCGCCCGCGATCATCCTCAAGAGGGTCGTCTTCCCTGCACCATTGATCCCGATAATCCCGATCTTCTCGCCACGGGGCACCCGCAGATCGAGATTCGGAAACACGACGTGGTCGCCATAAGCCTTGCGCAGGCCCGTGATCCGGACCGAGTCCATGCCCGTCCGCCCAGTCGGAGGAAACCCGAAGCGCATCACTCGACGCTTCTCGAACACGACCACTTTCTCCATTTTGGCGAGCTGCTTGATCCGGCTCTGCACCGCCTTGGCCTTGTTGGCCTGGGCCCGGAAGCGCTCGATGAACTGCTCGGCCTTCTCCCGCTCGCGGGCGTGGTTGCGGGCCTTGTTCTCCAAGATGACCTCCTCCTCCTCACGCTGGCGGAGATAGGCTCCAAAGTTGCCCCGATACTGGCGGACCCCCTCGGGCTCGAAGCTGACCACCCGATCAATCTGCTCATCGAGAAACTCCCGATCGTGACAGATAAGGATGAAGGTTCGACGATAGCGCCGGAGGAAAGCCCCGAGCCAGGCCACCGAGGGCATGTCGAGGTGGTTGGTGGGCTCGTCGAGCAAGAGCAGATCGGGGCGCTGAAACAAGAGCGAGGCCAACACCGCCCGCATCTTCCAGCCGCCGCTGAACTCGCCCAGGTCCCGCTCCCGGTCGCCGTCGACGAAGCCCAGGCCCGTGAGGATCTTGTGGGCCTCGTGGGCGGAGTAGTGGGTCTCGAAGTGGGTGAGGCGTTCGTGCAAGTCGGCGATCCGCGTCGCCAGGTCCATGAGCTCGGGGTCCTCCATCGAGCGCTGCCCCGACTCGACCTCGGTCTGGACCGCCGCCAGCCGGATCTCGGTCTCCGTGATGTCACCGTCGAGGTGCTCCCGGCCGGGCACGGACGAGAGCACGAAGTCGATCAACGTCCGCCCACCGGTGAGCGCGATGTCCTGGGGGAGCCAGCCTATCCGCAGCCCCCGCGCGCTCGTCACCCGGCCGGAGTCGGGGCGCATCTTCTTGGACAGAAGCTTGAACAGGGTCGACTTGCCGGAGCCATTGGGACCGATCAGGCCGAGGCGCTCGCCATCGCCGATACGGAGGTCGAGCTCGTCGACGATGCTCTTGTCCCCAAAACCAAGCGACACCTTCTCGAATACGACCAGGCTCACAGCCGCGGGTGATAGCAAATGCGGGGGGCTCGCAACAGCCGGCGGCCCGCCCTATGCTCGCCCTGCCCCCCCCGAAGCCCGAGTATGGACAAGCTGGATCCCGAGACCCTCGAAAAGCTGCGCCGCGGTTTTCCCCTACACATGGATCGCCAGGGCAATTTCAGCTTCGAGGGCGACCCGGTCTCCCACGCCGGGATCGTGGCCCTGTTCCGGACCAAGCTCGACGCGAGTGAATCTGGCGAGGTCACCCTGGGCCTCGACGGGAAGTGGGTCTACCTCGAGGTCGCCGACCTGCCCCTGCGCGCGCTGCGGGTCGACGCCCCCCGGGGTGAGCGCGAACACGGTCCACAGCTGCTCCTCGACGACGGTCGTCGCGTGGGCCTGGAGGTCGACACACTGTGGGAAGAGCCGGATCTCGGCCTGCGCTGCACGGTCCCCGCCCAAGCCAGCGGACGAGCCCTCGCTGTCCGCTTGCTCAACGCGGCGGCCATGGACCTCAGCGGATGGATGGAGTGGGACGCCCAGGACGACGAGTCCCGGCCCTGGCTGGTGATCGATGGCCGCCGGATCTCGATCCCCGAGGTCCCACCCGCGGCCAGCGCGTCCTAGCAGCCGAAGAGGGCGCCATCTCGCAGCGGCTCGAGTCAGGTCGAGGTGACATCCCAGGTATGGCGCATTCCCAAGATATCTTCGACGGCAAAACAGTACCGCCCTGGCCCACCGGCACCCCCGGTCAGGGCGTCCGCGCCGAGCTCGGCGGCCAGGGCCAAGCGCCGACCGACGCGGGTCTCGACCCAGAGCAGCTCGGCTCGGGACTCGGTCCGAGCCAGGCTCCAGCCGACCACGAGCGCCTCGAAGGGCCGGCCGCGCAGCGCCTCGGGCAGGCGCTCCGGCTGAGACCAACTCAGACCTCGCAGCTCGATATTCAGGCCCCCGGCGACGCCGTGGGTGAGCGCGAGGTCGAGGCTGGGGCGCTCGCGCAGCGCGGCGCCCCCCGCCAGCCAGCTGGTCTTGCGCACACTCGCCTCCCACAGCCCCCGCGTGAACACGAGCGCGGTCGAGGGTAGGGCCGCCTCCTCTCTCGGCGCCGACTCGGCAACGGCCGCCGAGGGTCCGGCCTCCCACTCGAAGGCGACGATCTCGAGGGCCCGAAACCCCCGCTCGGCCGCCGCGCTCCGCAGCGCACCCACGAGCGCCGCGTCGACGCGAGCAGGGCCCTCGATCCCCGAGACCAACGCGACCCCGATGTCACCACGTCGGCCCACCAAGAAGCGCTGTGGCCCCTGCTCGCTGGGCACAGGAGTGAGGGCCTCGGCCTCGAGCTGGGCGAGGGTCCAGCGGGTCAACAGGACGGCCGGCGACACCCCGGCGAGCGCCGCGTCCCGTTCGAGCCAGACCGCCCGCTCCCGAGCGTCGAGGGTCCAGACCCGAAACCCTCGGCGCTCGGACTCCAACCCCAGCAGCCGGGCCCGGCTGATCTGCACCGCGGCCTCGGCGTGGTCACAGATCAAGAATCGTCGCCCCAGCCGAGCCGCGACCACAGCCGTGGTCCCCGAGCCTCCGAACACGTCGACCACCAGCTGCCCCGGGTCGCTCGAGGCCTCGATGATCCGCTCGAGCACGCTCTCGTTTTTCTGTGTGGCCCAGCCGGTCTTCTCGCCCGAGAAGCTCTTGATCTGGATCGAGTCGAGAGAGGCGCGACCGCTCAGCCCTGCCTCGATGGCGTTGGCGTTCCACACGTCCTCCATGGGCACACCGGGCGCCTTGCTGGGTTTTCCGTCGCGCCGGCGGTAGCCCTCGGGGTGGGGCACGTAGTGCTTGTTGAAGGTGAAGTTGCGCGGATCTTTGGTGTAGAAAAAAATCAGGTCGTGGTTGCGGATCCAGTTGCGCGCCCGGGTCTTGAACCCGGACAGCCAGCCGATGCGCCAGACGATCTCACGCTGAAAACAACCGGGGCCAAAGACCTCGTCGAGGAGCAGCTTGAGCGCGTGCCCCATGGTCGGATCGACGTGCAGATAGAGGCTGCCCGTGGGCCCGAGCAGCTGATGCAGGAGGCGCAGGCGCGGATCCATCATCCGCAGGAAGCCGGCCTCCCCTCCCTCCCAGGCATCGTCGAAGGCCGGCAGGCGCAGAGTCTGGGCGTCGCCCTCACGCTTGTCCCCGACCCGCCGACTCAGGGAAAACCGACCACCAGTGGCGAAGGGCGGGTCGATATAGATGAGGTCGGCGCACCCCGGACGCTCGCGGACCAGCGCCTCGAGCACGAGCAAATTGTCCCCGAGGATGAGGGCGTCTGCATCACACGCTGGAGCTCGTCCGAGACCACCGCCCAAGTCCCCCCCGCCCAAGTCCAAGTCGGTCCGGGCGGGGGACCCAGGCAGGTGTTCGCGCTCGACCAAGCGAGCGCCGTGATCGAGCAGCGGCGCCCGCTCACCATCGACGTACTTCCCCGGCCAGATCAGCTCGACCCGACCGGCCTCCTCACGCGGGTCGGCCATGCTCCTCACCCGTCCGCGGGCGGGTCGTCTCGCTCGGCCGCCCCGCCACTGCCACCGCCGACTGCGCGGGTGGCCTCGGGGGTCAGGGTCTGGGGCCCGAGCTCGGGATTGGACAAGCTGCGCACATAGCCGATCAGGACCTTGAGCTCCGGGTCCGAAAACTGGCCGCCGAAAGCGGGCATGGCTGGTGGCATGTCGGGTCCCATGGGCGGTCGCCCCATCATGATCGCTGCGCGAACCTTGTCGTCGCCCAGGGAGTCGATGTAGCTCCGGTTGGAGAGGTCGCGGGCGCCTGGGCTGACCTCGTTAGGCCGACCGTCGAAGCCGTGGCAGCGCGCGCAGTGCCGGTCGTAGACCTGTTTGCCCGACAGCTCGGTCTCTGGACCGGCGGGGTCGGAACACGCCGCGGCAGGAGCGGCAAGGGCCGCCACGAGGGAGCTCGTCAAGATCTGCGACCTTCGCACTTCGGGGGATGATTGCGCGCCCACAGCGAATTTCAAGGTCCACGCCCAAGCACGCCTTGGGTCCGCGCCTGGGCGCTCCCCTGGCGCTCGGGTGAAGAACCGACCCGGTCGGCACCACCGGGCGCGCCCCACTCTCAGTCCTCCGCGGTCCCGAACAGGATGTCGGGCAGGGGGCTGATCGACGCGTAGTTCCCCGCCTTCATGCTGGCGTGGTGGCGAGCGTGCTTGCGGTTGATGTAGGCGATCGGCCGCAGCCAGGCGCGCTTGAAGTTCAGACCCGAGTGGATGAACAGGTTGAAGAAGGAGAACACGGCCAGCACCAGGGCGAAGGCCGAGAGTGAGATCGGACCGACCACGGCCACGCAGCCCATCAGCAAGAGCACACCCATGGCGATCTCCACCGGGTGTGCGTAGAGGCTCTCGAACACGGTCGGGAACTTGTTGGTGTGATGCACGATATGCACGCTGCGCAGCGTGTCCCACTCGTGAAACAAGAACCTGTGCATGAAGTAGTAGAGGAAGTCGTAGAGGGCCAGGGTCGCCAGCGACTCCCAGGTAAAGCTCAGCACCGAGAACTCGGCCTCGTTGAACAGGTAGTCGCTCAGGCCATAGCTGATCCCGACGATGAGCAGCGTCGACATGAGCGTGTTGATAGCGACGTTGCGCGCGGTGTGACGCTGGTTCTTCTTGGCCCGCGCTGGGTAGATCTTTTGCTCGTCGGTGAGCGCAGAGGCGTAGAGAAAATGCAGGCTGAGCATCAACAGCCCGGAGATCGAGAACACCGTAATCAGGAGAATGGTCAGAGACATCGGCTGAGCTCGCGGCGGAGTCTAGCTGGAACCCACACCCACGCGGGAGTCCCAGAGGTGCCGACGTGGCCCCCGTCACGCGCTCGGCTAAACTCGCAGCGGTATGGATCTCGAGCAGCTTGAAGCCCTGGCGCTGGCCCCCGCGGCCGAACGTGAGACTCAGCTCTCACGCCTGATCCCGGGCTCGGAGTCCTACTACCTGCACAGCTGCCTCGCGCAACTTCAGCGCGGAGCCTTCGAGGCCGTGGATGCCTTGATGAAGGCCTGGACGCTGCGCCACGGCGAGACCCAAGAACTGCGTGCAATCCGCGACCGCCGGGCCCTGCTCTCCTATGAGCAAAACCCTGAGCGCGCCCGTGAGCACCTCCGCCGGCGCTTCGGCCTGAGCTTCGACCACACCCGAGAGCAGGAGGGAGACCCGGCCGGGCGGGCAGCTCGCCTGGATCCGAGCGCCGTCGATCGGGCTGCGTTCCGGCGAGACGCGAGCCACCAGCGTGAACACCTCGACGGATTCGACGACCGAGCGCTGGACTGGCTGGCGGAGGACCCGGAGCTGAGCCTGCCCCAGCTCCGGGCTCTCCTGTCCCGGATCCGTCGGCCCGACTACGCCGGCCTCGTCGAGCTGGTCGCGCGTGAGCTCGACGACAGACATTCCGGGGGCTTCGGCAGCCTCGAGGTCCACACCCTCATGACCTCGGCGCAGCTCGACGCGCTCGCCCAGGCCCGACCAGCCGTTCGCGGGGAGCCCCGCTTTGTAGAGGTTTGCCTGTCGAGGCTCCAGCCGGGGCCGGACTTCGATCTCGCCCTCGCCCTCGCCCCCCAGTCCGACCCCGGGCCGGAGGTGGACGAGGCCCTGGCCTACCTCGAGACCCTCGCTACTTATGTATCCGGCCTGCCTCGAGCCTTCGCCAGCCTCGCGGCTCACGTGCTCTTTCACCGCCTCGACTTCGACCGCCGCCACGCTCGCTTCGACGCGGCCCGCTTCGAGCGCTACATCGCCCTCCCCCGCGACAGCCGGACGGCCTCCGAGGCCGTTCGCAAACGCCATCACAGCGAGCTCGCCGATCTTCATGAGGACTTCAGCGCGAGCACGGGCCTGCCCTCGGTCGGTGACGACACCGCGCTGATCCGCGACTACCTCGCCCACCTGTCCTCGGCCCCGGGCGCCTCCCACGAGGACTACGCCGCGTCCCTCGACGCCGACTTCCTGCGTCGCGAGTTCGCCCAAACCAAGATCCTCGCGGGGGTCGGAGATCGGGAGCGCTGGTACTCGCTGCTCGACGATCCGGTCGCCTATGCCGCACTCGAGGCCCGGGTCGACATCGATCTGGCCATCCAAAACCCGACCTTCTTCGCCGCCGGTGCGCCCGTCGAGCTGCTCGTGGACATCAAGAACGTCTCGGCCCTGGTCGTGAAGGTGTTCGAGATCAACGCCTTGGCCTACTTCCTGAGCCACCAAAAAGCCGTGACCACTGCCGTGGATCTCGACGGCTTGGTCGCCAACGACGAGCGGGTGGTCGACTGCGACTCCCCGCCCTTGCACCGGGTCCGCCGCACCATAGCGATCGCCGGCCTCGACGAAGCCGGGACCTACGTGGTCGAGCTGATCGGCAACGGCAAGAGCAGCCGGGCCCTGATCCAAAAGGGGGGGCTGCGCTACCTCGAGCGCCAGGGGGCCGCGGGCCACGTGCTCACGGTCCTCGACGAGGCCGACACCCTGGTGTCCGACGCCACCGCCTATTTCGGAGGTCGGGCCTACGAAGCCGACGCCCGCGCGGAGATCCGTCTCCCCTACGGGAGCGAGGCCTCGCACGCGCAGCTGCTCCTGCGCCGCGGTCGATCCTGCTCGGTGCTGCCCTTCGCCCTCGCGGCCGAGCGATACGAGCTGCGCGCGGGGATCCACGTCGAGCGTGAACAGCTGCTGCCCGGGGCCCAGGCCCTGCTCCTGGTCCGTGCCTCCCTGAGCGTCAACGGGGTCCCGATCGCGCCCCGCCTGCTCCGCGAGGCCAAGTTGACCGTCACCTCTCTCGATCGCCACGGCACCAGCTCGAGCGTGACCGCAGCGATCACCCTCAACCCCGAGGGCGAGGCGGTACACACAATCGAGGTCCCCGAGGCCCTGCGCAAGCTCTCCTTCGAGGTCCGTGGCGAGGTCCGAGGGCTCACGACCCAGCGAGACATCGAGCTCCACGACGGCGGCTCCATCGAGCTCAACGCCATCGATCTTCAGGCCGAGGTCGCGGCCCTGCATCTGGCGCACACCGCCGCGGGCTACATCCTTTATGTGCTCGGGAAATCGGGCGAGCCCCGGCCGAACATGCAGGTCAACCTCTCGCTCACCCACCGCGACTTCCGAGCTGGACGCCTGGCGCCCCTGCGCAGCGACGACGACGGCCGGGTCGAACTCGGCGAGCTACCCGAGATCGACGTGATCGAGGCGAGCTTGGCCAACGGTGCACCCGCGCGCTGGGTCCTGCGGCGGGCGGGCGTCCGCCTGCCTCGCTCCCTGCACGCCGCCGCCGGAAGCGACATCGTCCTGCCCTACCCGACACTCGATCTCACGCATGTTCGGGGCTCGCGGCCCGCGGCCCTCGTCTCCCTGCTCGAGCGTCGCGGTACCGGCTACCTGCGCGACTGCATCGACGCCGTCAGCCTCGAGCCCGGCGGCCTGCGGATCTCTGGGCTCGAGCCGGGCGACTATCGCCTCGAGTTCAAGGCCGAGGCCCACGTCTCGACACTGCGAGTAGGGCCCGAAACGGTCGCCCTAGGCTGGGCTCTGTCGGCGCGACGCCAGCTCCAGCTGCGCCCCCCCGAAGCCCTGCGGATCACCCGCTTGGAGCTGGGAACCCCGAGCGACGACGGTGTGACGCCGCTCGAGATCCAGATCGAGGGTGCCGGTCCCGACGCACGGATCCACGTATTCGCCAGCCGCTTCGTCCCCCCCTATGACCCCCGGGCGACCCTCGACGTGGTCCGCCTCCCAGAGCCGGGCGTGGTCGCGGTCTCTCGGGGCCGCTCGCGCTACCTCTCGGGCCGGGACATCGGCGACGAGTACCGCTACATCCTCGAGCGCAAACGAGCACAGCGCTTCCCCGGCAACATGCTGGCGCGACCCGGCTTGCTGCTCAATCCCTGGGCGATCCGCAAGACCGCCACCGGGGTCGACAGCGCGGACAAAGGGAGCAGTTTCGGCGGTGGTGGTGGTGGTGGTGCGTCCACCGGCTACGCGTGTATGGCCGCGCCCGCACCGGCGTCCCAACCCAGCGCCGCCGCCCCCTCGACCAACCTCGACTTCCTGCCTGAGCCGGCCTACGTCGCCCTCAACCTCCGACCCGACGAGACCGGCGCCCTGACGCTCCCGGGGGCGGCCTTCGGCCACGCCAACACCATCGAGGTCGTGCTCGTCGACGGCGGCGCCGTGGTCTCGCGCACCCTGCCCCTGCCCGAGGTCGAGGCGGCGCCCCGCGACCTTCGCCTCCGCGACGCCCTGCCGCCCGCCACTCACTTTGTCCGTCGCAAGCGGCGGACCGTCCTCGACAGCGGCCAGACCCTGCACGTGGAGGACATCCGGACCGCCAAGCTCGAGGCCGTGGACAGCCTGGCCAAGGCCCACGCCCTGCTCTCGACCCTCTCGGGCGACCCCCAGCTGCGCGAGTTCGAGTTCGTCACCCGCTGGCCGTCCCTGGACCCGGCGCGCCAGCGAACCCTCTACAGCAAGTACGCCTGCCACGAGCTCAACTTGTTCCTGGCTCGCAAAGACCCGGATTTTTTCGCCGCGGTCGTGGACCCCTACCTCAGGAACAAGCGCGACAAGACCTTCTTGGATCACTACCTCGTGGGAGGAGCGCTCGCCCCCTACCTCGAGCCCTGGGCCTTCTCCCAGCTCAACGCCCTCGAGCGCATCTTGCTCGCGCAGGCACTCGCTAATCCGAACAGGTCGGCGATCGTCCGTCACATCGACGATCGCTGTGACTTGATCGCCCCCGATGTCGAGGCTGAGAACGCCGCCTTCGACACCGCCCTCCAAGGCAGCGCCCTCGACTCCGGCGACCAGTTCGGCCTGCGCGAGGCCGCGCAGACCCTGGACGAAATGGTCGGCGGGGCGGCCCCAGAGCTCCCGGCCCCGGCCATGGCCATGGCCGGGGCCGGTCCCGGGTCCGAGCGGGCCCGGGGCGGCCCAACATCCAGGCCCCGTCGATCTGCGCGCAAGAAGTCCAAGGCCGCCTCTGCGAGCACCGATTTGCGCGAGCTCTCGGTCGAGGAGGGTGCCTTCGAGGACGATATCGATGCCCGCTCCGGGGTCCGACGCCTGTTCAGGGGCCTCGACACCACCCAAGAGTGGGCCGAGAACAACTACTACCAGCGCCGAATCCACGATCAGGGCCCCGAGCTGATCACCGTCGGCAGCTTCTGGCGCGACCTCGCCCAACACTGCGCCGCCGGGAGCCCTGGCCCCTTCCTGTCCGCGAACTTCGTGTGTGCGACCCGCAACTTCGCGGAGATGATGTGCGCGCTGGCGGTCCTCGACCTGCCCTTCTCCCCCGAGCCGGCCGAGGTCGAGTTCGAGGGCCCCGGCATGTCGCTGCGCGCGCTGACCCCCACCGTCTTGTTCCATCGCCAGATCTCCCCCGTCTCCGAGGAGCCTCGGGATCTGGGTCTGCTGGTCAGCCAGAGCTATTTTCGAGAAGACGATCGATTCCGCTGGGAGGACGACGAGTGCCACGACAAGTATGTGGACGGCGAGTTCCTGGTCCACACCGTGTACCTGTGCCAGGTGGTGCTCACCAACCCGAGCTCCTCGGCCCACAAGCTCGACCTCCTGCTCCAGATCCCTCGGGGTGCCATGCCCCTGCTCGACGGCTTCCAGACCCGGGACCTCCACCTTCACCTCGAGCCCCGGGGCACCCACTCGATCGAGTACGGGTTCTACTTTCCGAGCCCGGGCGAGTTCGAGCACTTCCCGGTCCACGTGGCCAAGAACGAGGCCCTGGTCGCCTCCGCGGCGCCGAGCCTGCTGCATGTGGTGAGCGAGCTGAGCGTGGTCGACACCCGCTCGTGGAGCCACGTCTCCCAGCACGGCAGCGAGGCCGAGGTCCTGGCGTTCCTGGACACCCACAACATCGATCGCCTCGATCTCTCGCGGATCGCGTGGCGCATGCGAGACCAGAAATTCTACGCCGGGACCCTCGACCTGCTCCGGGCCCGCCACGTCTACAGCGACCTGCTGTGGTCCTTCGCTCTGCATCACGACGACCGGCCCGCGCTGGTCGAGTATCTGCGCCACCGCGACGATTTTCTGCGGGCCGCGGCCCAAGGTCTGAGCGCCGCGGGCCTCGGCACCCAGGCCCAGACCTCGGCCTCTCTCGACACGAGTGTGGCCGCCCAACTCGACCTCGACCCGACCACCCGGCGCTGGTACGAGCACCTGGAGTACGCACCCTTGGTTCACGCTCGCGCCCACCCCCTCGGAGCCGAACGAAAGGTCCTCAACGACGGCCTCCGCCACCAGTACAGGTCCTTCCTCGAGCACCTCACCTACCTGCCCGAGCCCGGCCGCGAGGACCTGCTGGCGGCCGCCTACTACGCCCTGCTCCAAGATCGGATCGCCGACGGCCTGGCCCTGATCGCGCGGGTGGAGGCGGCCCCAGGGGAGCCCACCCCCAAGCTCCAGTATGACTACCTGCGGGCCTACGCAGCCCTCTACCGCGGTGGGCTCGACACCGCGCGGGCCCTCGCTCAGCCCCACACGACCCACCCGGTCGACCGTTGGCGCGAGCGCTTCGCGGCCCTGATCTCGGTCTTGGACGAGGCGGCGGGGGCGGCCGCCGAACCCCAAAACCCGGACGATCGCGACCAGGCCCACACCCAGCTGGCGAGCACCGAGCCGAGCTTGGAGTTCGACGTGCACGAGGGTGTCGTCGTGGTTCGCGGGCACAACCTCGAGCGCTGCACCCTGAGCCTCTACCGCATGGACATCGAGCTCCTGTTCTCGCGTCAACCCTTCGTCCAGGATCAGTCCGAGCGCTTCGCCGTCGTCGCCCCCAACCACAGCCAGACCCTGGCCTTCCCCGCTGGCCAGAGCGAGCTGCGTGTGCCCTTGCCCGAGGCCTACCGCAGCGCCAACGTGATCGTGGAACTGCGCGGCGCAGGCCTGCGCCGATCTCGGGCCCACTACGCCCACGGTGCGAACGTCCGCGTGCTCGAGCAGTACGGCCAGCTCCGGGTCGGCCGACGCGCAGCCGGCGGGCCCCTGCCCTGCGCCTACGTCAAGGTGTTCGCGCGCATGCACGACGGACAGGTCCAGTTCTACAAAGACGGCTACACCGATCTACGCGGCGCCTTCGACTTCGCGACCTTGTCGACCGACCAGCTCGACCATGTCGAGCGCTTCGCTATTTTGATCGCCACCGAGGAACACGGCGCCCTGATCCGCGAGGCCGCCCCGCCGCAGCGCTGAGGGCACAGCGCGGTGCGAATTTCGTAGCGAACGTCCGCAGACCTGCTCGATTGCCATTTTGACCGTTACCTGCCGGCGTCGTCTGTCAGCGCGTCACCGGCCGAGATCGGTGTCGACCGCCGCCCACCAAACATGCACCTCAGCGCCGCTCACGGGCCATTGGACGGCGGCACGACGATTGCAGTCCCCACCCGCAGTGCCCCGCTTCGACGACCCGAGCTTCACCGACCAAGTCCCGACTCACCAAGTCCCGGCTCACCAAGTCCCGACTCACCAAGTCCCGACTCGGAGTCCCCGATGATGAGCCCCCGCCTGGACACCGGCCCCCTCGAGCCCGTCGCCGAGGGGCTGTGGCAGGTCGTCCAACACCGCAGCGTCCCCGGCTTCCACGTCGCCAACCGCATGTCCGTGGTCCAGCTGCCCAGCGGCGGGCTGTGGCTCTACTCCCCCGTGACCCTCGAGCCGGAGCTGAGTCGGTCGCTCGCCGAGCTCGGGCCCGTCGAGCACATCTTCGCTCCGAGCCGCGTCCACCATCTCTACGCCGGGCACGCCAAGCGAGCCCACCCGCAGGCGACCTTGTGGGCGGCGCCGGGCTTGCCTGCAAAGCGCCGGGATCTCGCGTGGGACGAGGTCTGGGATCAGACCCGGGCGGAGTCCGGCGGAGGCCCCTGGCCCGGCGTGCTCGAGGGCCTACACATCCCCGGATCACCGGTCTTCAACGAGGTCGCCTTTCACCACCGCCCGTCCAAGTCCCTGCTCTGCTGCGACTTCATCTTCGCCGTCGACACTGAACCATCATGGATCAGTCGGCTCATGTTTCGGGCGATGGGAGTGTGGAAGACCACGGCTCAGAGCCGGGTCTGGCGAGCGCTGTGCAGAGACCGGAGCGCCCAAGCCGAGGCGGTCGAGCGACTCTTGGCCTGGCCGATCGAGCGCGTGGTCCCAGCCCACGGGGGGCTCATCGATACACGGGTCGAGGCCCGACTCCGGGCTGCGCTAGCCTGGCTGCCGACCTTAGCCTGGCTGCCGACCTCGGGTCGAACCTAGCAGCCCGAGGTGAAACCCCTCGAAAAATGGACCTGGCGAGGACCAGAGCGAACCAGCGAACCGGTCCCCGGGTCTTCTCTGGGAGATACCCGTGAGACGATCGAAACAGCGAACCTGAGCGAACCGGTCCCCGGGTCTTCTCTGGGAGATACCCGTGAGACGATCGAAAGGTGGGCTCGGCACCCCAAACAAGGGGAATATTGGTCCATCACCCCCACAGCTCAAGCTCACTTGTAGGTTTCACCGAGCCCGAGCAGATACTCAGCAGTCTCCAACCAACACCGATAGGCGGAGACCCAAAAGCCACCGCCCCGACCATCACTCGTTCGACTTCAGGGAGCCGGTGCAGATTGGGCGCCCGCGAACCGGCATACCCAATAGCTAC
>Ga0256845_1000866_pt1 | contig 26042 bp, 18 predicted proteins | sample RiftiametaG_FD_189101 | JGI IMG/M metagenome (GOLD analysis project Ga0256845, IMG submission 189101) | Tube worm associated microbial communities from hydrothermal vent at the East Pacific Rise, Pacific Ocean - Riftia | ecosystem: Host-associated > Annelida > Integument > Unclassified ... | reverse complement strand
GTGGTCATGGTCATGGTCATGGTCATGGTCATGGTCATGGTCATGGTCATGGTCATGGTCGTGGTCGTGGTCGTGGTCGTGGTCATGGTCATGGTCATGGTCGTGTGCATCATGCCTATGTATATGTTCGCCATTGGGACCATGAGAATGGCCATGCAATCCCTCTGCAGTCATTGCATTAGTCGGATTGGAAAAACGATAAAATAAATATACACCAATACCGCTTACAACAATACCCGAAACGATACGCAATAGTGCATCAATCTGCTGTCTGCCCGCAAATGATTTAACTGCTAGAACAGCAATCAATCCGACAATAATGGCAGTTGCTGAATGCGCAATAGTTATTGAAATACCAAGCAGTATCGCATCAATCATCCGACCTCTGGATATGATTAAATAACTTGCCATTAATGTTTTCCCATGACCGGGATACATTGCATGAATAATGCCGAAAAAGAATGCTAAGGCAATTGCGATAAGAAAAAAACGACTCAGCCAATCTTTGACCATCTTTTCATTTATTAAAATAAACTTTGCCGGATCTTTTATTTTTAATTTTATCCCCGGAGCAAAAAACAAACTGTTTGCAAATAAAAACCGAAACTCAAAATTTTTCTTGCGATTCGGATACCGTCGGGATCCAACGGCATAATACTGTGATACTACATTAGTTTGCTCAGCACCAAGAAAGATCATATCAGTTGCGCCGGTAACCAATGAAGTCGGCATAAAATAAACAACGCTTTTTTCACCCGCACGTCGTTTCCGGGTATCAGAATAATATGCATCAATCCGTTCAGGCGCAGCAGTAATTGTATCCAATGAAGCTGAAACGATCAGCGCATAATCAAACGGCGTTATCGGTTCAACCGCCTGACTGACAATAATCACCGGCTGCATCAACTGACTATTAATCGTAACTGAAATCGCAGCGGCGGCATTGCTTAGGATTACTGAAAAATAGCGTGTCTGCTCATTCGCAGAAAAAATGCCATCCTGATTTATATCAAACATAGACAGCATTTCTTTACTGCCATCCTGGTCAAAATAGTAATAATTTTGCCATACAATGGAATCAGGATTAATACGGATAAGCTGCTGATGTTCACCACCGGCATAGGTAATGGTTGAGAAAAGAGTAATAAATACAAAAACGATGACTATTTGATATGTTTTCATTTTTCTATTATTATCACAAATATCCGAAAGGTCAATATTGAAATTAAATGTATTCAAATACCATACCTCTGCACGCAGTATACTGCGCTTTGTATTATCCTTTCAATCCTGACATAACAATTCCCTTTACAATAAAACGCTGAAGAATAATAAACAGGATAATCAGCGGTATCACTGAAAATACAGCTCCTGCCATCGCAAGATTCCATTCTTTCGTGAAGTGACTGACAAACTGATAAAAACCCCATGGTAATGTATATAATTTCGGATTGGTAATACCGATAAGGGGCCAGGTGATATCATTCCATACATACGTAAATGTAAAGTAACCCATAGCAGCAAGTGCCGGTGCGGAAAGCGGCAGAAATACATGACGATAAATCTGCCAGCGAGTGCATCCATCAATAACTGAGGCATCCTCAAGATCACGCGGTATTTGCTTAAAAAATTGCCGTAATAGAAAAGTCCCATAGGCACCCGTGAGTTGAGGAACAATAAGAAAAGTATAGCTATTATCCCAGCCAATTGATTTGAAAAGATCATACACGGGTATTTGTGTAATATTCATCGGTATCATCATCGTTGCAAGGTATACGATAAAAATTGCATCCCGTGCGAAAAATCGTATCCGCGCAAATGCGTACGCTGCAAGCGAGCAGGTCAACATCTGACCAAAAGTTACTAATAATGCAACAACAATACTATTAATAAACATACGTAAAAAGTTGTATTCACCTTCCGGTTTAAGTACAATCAAATAGTTTTTAAACTGAAAGACAATATGACGATGCGGGATAAGCGAAGCAGTTGGTACGATCCTTTCCTTAGACCCTGTTACAGCAGTACCGTCAGAAAGCATCAGAACGCGGCTTTCAGCCGGCATCGTATCTGTAATAGTCCATCGCTTCCCTTTATATATAACCGTATCTGATAGCGTTAACGGATACAGCCGTTGACGAACATTCACCCGAAACAATTTTTTATAATTTGTAAGAATCATTCCGTTTATAGTCGGTAAAACAAAAAGTGTCGGTAAATCTGAACGAATAATTATACCGGTATTAAATTTGCGATGACGAAACCGATATACCGGATAATGCTTCTTCCTGTATTCAACAGTGGAAAAAACTGACTCGGTCTGACCACTTGGAATAATCAGCTCCGTACCATTATCATCCGTAAGTATATACCGTTCGGGATATATATTTTCTTCAATAACAATGCAAATTTGTTTTCTGGCAGCAGTATCATTTTTATCAGCAGATATACAAATATAAATCGGATAGTCCTGACCGGCAATATTTGTCATTGTATGCACACGCGGGAGCCATTCACCAAGCGCCGATTCAAGTTTACTGTGCGGTTTCAATGAGGTGAGTATCATCCATATAAACGGAGCAATAAACACAATACTGACTAGTGTTAGTGCACTATAAAGCAATGCTTTTTGTCCGGTTGAATACTTCATAATGAACAGGTGTACCGTTTGAGGAGGTCTTTTGCAATACTAAAAACAGTATATACCGGCAATGACTGACTTTGATAAACATACTGTAATGTAAAGATAGGCTAAGGGGCAGTGGAGTTAACTGCCCCTTACCGTATTACATGTATATGTTTTAGGGGCGAGAAATAGTCTCTGTTTTATATACACTTAGACGGCGTTGATGGTTAAAAGTTCGTTTTATTATAAAAAAAAACATTTACGTATCGCATTGTATTGAATCATTTTTCATGCGGGAAAATGAGCATGATAAGGACAATGATAGAAGATGTATTGTTATACGTATTAATAATGTATTCACAATTATCATTTGATATCAGTAAACTTTATATCCCGCATCATAGGAAGAACACACGACGAATTATTATGTATATAGAAACTTTCATCCGGAATATGTTTTATTTATTGTTTTGCGTGTTGCATTTGTTTTAAATGATTACGAATCATTACTGCACGCTGTTCCAACATATGCGCCTTTTTGTTTTCTTTTAATGCATACAGTGCCGAACAATAATTATCAAGCAGGTACGGGATTTCTTCCCCCATAGCATTATTATTGTTTTCATGAATTTCAAGGCATTTCTGATAATAGATAACTGCTTTTTCAGGTTGTTGTGCTTCATAATACATCGCAGCAGTATTATGATAGAGATATGCTCTGTCCTGATACGGGGTGTTCGTTAGGGTATTAAAAATTGCAATTGCTTCAAGAAAATATTCTTCCGATTTTTTATAATCCTGCCGGACACGATATATTTCTGCAAGCTTTGCCAGTGCAGTTGCAGTATAGGTATGATTTTGTCCGTACACACGCTGACTAATCTGCAATGCTCGTTCAAATAACGGTTCCGCCTCGGAATACTCCGCCTGCCGATAATGCAATCTTCCTAAGGTATACAGCACTTTAATCAATGAAGGGTCATTCAAACCAAAGATATGTTCCATCACCGACAATGCCCGTTCATATGCTGCCTGCGCTTTTTTCGGATCTCCCATTTTCAGATACATATCACCTTTTGATATTTCAAATCGCGCAATACCCGCTTTTTCTTCCTCATAATAATTCGTATAAAACGCAATACCTGCATTATAATACTTTTCAGCATGTGAATATTTTTCCAATTGATTAAACATATTCCCGAGATGATTATAGGCAAGCGGAACATCAGGCGGTAACGCAGGAACCTTATAACGGGCGATATCATTATAATATTCAATTTCATTTTTACCGAAACGAATAGCTTTACAAAAAAAGCGTTCTGCTTTTAAATACTTATGTGCTTGATACGAATCCATCGCCGTCTGCATCGCTTCATTATAATTAATGCGTTCCTGCTGCATCTTTTTCATTATTTCGCCGATAGGGGCTTCTTCCTCTTTATCTTTACAGGCAACAACAAAAAGAACTGAAAGCATAAGTATCAGTAAAAACGATAATATCTTTTTCATAGCAAATCCTTTTATGACAATACATATTCATATATTAAATAATAATAAGAAGAAATAGAAAATAATGCAAGCAAGGAAGGAATAAATTAATATTCCCCGGTAATTTCATAAAAGCGTTCAATATGCGTTGCCGCTTTTTTAGAAAGCACTTCTTCGTAGAGTAGGTTTATATTGTAATGCGCATCGGCACAGGTCGGATCAATATCAAGTGCCTGTCGAAAATATGAAAGTGCCTTCTCATATTTATTACGCTCAGCAAACATAACGCCGATATTGTTATACGCATCAGTACTCATCGGATTAAGTTTCATAAGTTCTTTATAGGTCGCAACCGCTTGCGGGACATCATCAAGCTCAGAATAGGTAAACGCAAGATGCTTCAAGACTGCCTCATTACGATATCCGCGCGCGAGAGCAGCTTTAAAAGCAATAACCGCTTCTTCATAACGCTCATCTTTTAATAAGGCATATCCTTTATCATACGCAAACTCACCGTTCATGCTCCATACATCCTGTGCAGCATTTAATGCTTCAAGAGCTTTCCCGTAATTCGCTTGTTTGATATAAATCTTTGCCAGTAACCATTGAATATCTGCTTTTTTACGCGTCATCCCTGCAGCGGCGTTTGCAAATGAAAGGGCATCATCATATTCTTTTTCTATATATGAACGAACTGCCAATGCATGAATAACCCAATAATCATTTGAATCAGTGTCTTGTATTCGCCGTAAATCTTCATAGGCACGGCTCATAAGCCCGGAATGCATACGCGCAATACCAAGTAATGCAAGATAATGCGGAGTCTCATCAAGCGACTGATCAAGCTGTCCAAGGTATTTGATCGTCATCGCATAATCATGTTCGAGAAAATATACTTCCCCTAAGCGACAGAGTAGATCAAAATTATAATAGCCGCAATCAAATGCTTTTATATACTGATCACGTGCTGTTTTAATATTATGATAGTGATTAAAAAACAGATTCCCATAATAATAATATATTTCACCATTATGGGGCACACTCTTCAGGAGTTCCTGAAATTTTTTCTCCCCGCTGGTAAGAAATCCGCCGCGTACATCAAGATCCGCTTCATAAATACGTGCCGTTATATTATTTTCATCAATATGTAATATTCGCTGAATTGCTTTTTTCGCTTCAATAAGCCGGTCTTCGTGTAATAGCGTTTCAGCAAGACGGAGTTGCGCAAACAGGTTAAGCGGATTATGTTCAACCAATTTTTCAAGGTATCGAATAGCATCCTCTGCTTTATGCTGATGCAAATACAGTAAGGCTATGTTAAGCATAAAATATTCATCATCGTTAAAAAGACGCAATGATTTCAGCAATGTATATTCTAAATGCTCATATTTACGAAAATTCAATTGTGCTAAAGACTTTTGATAGTAATACTCACGCGAGAAACGAATACTATGACGCTGCGCAAGCTGTTCAACAAAATGCAGCCGACGCAGTAATTCATTAATTTCATGTTCTAACGTATCTGAGACACTGATTCGCGGAATACTAACGTCAAAACTTTGCGGAAACCGGGTTTTAAATAATGCAATAGCTTTATGTTCATAATCAGAACACAGCATTTCAGCAAACTCAACATTGACATTAAACCGTTCATCAATCGTAAAAACAGCATACAATTTTTCTTTCAATTCCTGTTCTCTGTTCTCCGCTGATGTCGCTGCCGGTGGCGGCGGTTCGTCAGGAATTGGTTCTTCCTCATGTAGTGCTGATTGCGGTATCGTCTTTTCAGGAACAGGTGATACGGATGCTATTGGTGCCATATCCCCTTCAACCCCTACTTCTGTTTCTTCTATGGTAACATGTTTTTCTTCTGCCAATTCCGGCGCTGTTTCAACGGACGCAATAACGGTTACCGGCGGTGAAGGTATTTCATTTTTTTCTTCTTCTGCAGGTATTATTTTTTGAGCGACGGCGGCTTGGCTGCTGACACTATTCGGTTTATGGTCATCATTATCCTGTGCAAGGATTTTCATTTTTTTTCGGTGGTTTGATATCGTAAGAATGATTGCAATAACACCCCCAACGATAATAGCACCGGTCAGAATAATAAACTCCCAGCGTATATTCGACCAGTCAATCTTCACACTTGATTCCGATAGTTTAATTGAAAAGCTTTCAAAAAAACGCTTCAATGAATGAATTGTTTCGTTCTGTGTACTCATACTTTTTATTTCTATAATTAATCTAACAGATGAATTTGCCGTTTCAGCTGCCTATTATATTATTCGGCAATTTTGCAAGATTGGTTAAAGACTATTTACATAAGAACGCATACTATTTACATGCCGGAAAAAATATTTGTTATAATATTCGTAATATGTACTAAAGGTTTTATCATGACCGGACGATATTAAGAAAGTGAAGGCGATATTTCCCTCCCATTGATGTCGCTTTCATTTAACCGACACGAAGCCGGGTAGCCTCATCCCAACTATCCGGCTTTAACTATTTTAAATCCCTTATATCAGATTTATAGACACGATAGGTATATCGCCCTTCATGGTAAACCTATTAAAATTGTTGATTATTTTGCTTATTGTTACTGATACGGTTTATCGGTGCTTACTGATGAAGTCGGATAATATCAATGCTGCAATATTGAATGTTGCATTCGGTTTTGCCAATCGAAGAATATTACGTCGGTAGTGTTCAACCGTTTTAACATCATAGAGCATTTCATTAATAGCAGCGGGTAATCGTGTTATGTGAGTAACCATTCGAGCCGCCCCTTCTTCTTCAAGCATTTGTATATTAATACGTTCCTGCCCCGGTATTGGTTTTAATGCAATAAACGGAGTTCCGCTGGACAGTATTTCCGCAACCGTCATTGCCCCGGGTTTTGAAATAACCAGATCGGCAATTTTCATCATATCCAAAATACGATCAGTAAAACCAAAAACTCGTATTGTGAAATTATACTTTTTTTCCTTCCGACGCAGATATCGAATCGGGGCTTTCTGCCGTCCGGCAAGTGCGATAACCTGAATTGAACCGGACACTTTTTGAAACTGTCGAAAAATAGAATCAATAAGCGATGATGAAAAATTCGTCCCGATAAGTAATATTGTTTTACAGTCAGGACGTAAACCCCACTCGCGATACAATTGTGTATGCGATACTTCTTTTATGATTGATGGTTCAACCGGCATTCCGGTTACCGTGTATGGCTTTTTCCATCCAAAATCCATCAGACATTGTGCTGTGCGTTGTGTCGGCAATAAATACATATCAATATGCGAGCGAACAAGATATGCATGTAATCCGAAATCAGTACAGACCCCGATAAGCGGTGCATTAATAATTCCCATCCGCTTCATTTCTGAGAGTATCATTGAAGTAACATAATGTGTTGATAAAATAACATCCGGTTCAAAACCATCAATGAATGCATGTAAATTTTTCATCCGATGCATCCGAGCGGTTTGATGAAAGGTTTTCCATACTTTCGGGACTTTATTTTTTGAAGCATGGTATAAAATAGAATAAATAGCAGGAATGTTTTTCGTAATAATCTCATACATTTCTTTATATATAAGACGATAGCTTACCGGGATATAATTTAATACATTGATATGCCGAACACGCGTTGTCGAATCAAGCATCTCAATGCCATGCATTATTGCATCACCCGCACGTTTATGTCCCATCCCCGAAAGTATTGAACAGATGAGAACGCGTCCGTATCGTTCAAATGATTTCAGCGTAGACATAATCAGCGATGCTTCGGCTCTGGTGATGAATGAGAAAAAACGCGGTTATAAATATATTCCTGAATAATACTCTGATTGGTTTCTGAGGGATTAATAAACCGAACACCAATTTCAGTACCAAGAACGCGGGTTACTTCACCGGTTTCTGAAATCATATGCCCCTGTAAATCAAAGGTTATCCGCAGATGATCCCCTTTCGATAATACTACCCGCACCAACATTGCAAGTCCGCCGGTTGATAAACTCGTAAGCCGCCCTTTTTCCTGTGATACATGTGTTTCAACTTCAATCGAAAACATACACGTCTGATCCATCGGAATACGTGCATTTTTCCGGCGTTGATTTCCGCGTGTATATGCACTGTCAGTAAATCGTGCAATAATTTTTCTGTTTTTTTTACTCATGAGAAAGCTGCTCAATTGTTTTCTTTAAGTTTTCAATAATTGCATCTTTTTGTTGTGCATGTTTTTTCAATTGCTGGAAAAGCGCTATCATTTCATTACGTGAAAGCTCCGAAACATGCTCCCATGCGTCTTCAAACTTTTCATTCGATATTAATTTATGCCGAATGTATTCTTCAAGGCGTTCATGTGCTGCAACACTCGCTTCTAATTGTTGTTCGCGTTTCTGACTAAAATGAGCAATATTTTCCCATGCTGCAAGCTGCTTATTTTTTTCATGATGCTCTTCATTCGCATATTGATTCAATTTTTCCTGTGCATTGATAATTCTTTTTTCAAACTGCCGTTCATCAGCAGCAAATCCGGATACTTGTTCCCATGCTTTAATCGTTTTGTCTTTATCCTTTAGTTCTGTACGGGCTAATTCAAACACCTGTTCAAATGCATTGATGTCATTGAGAAGTTGTTGATTAACAAAGGTCAATGCAGCATGGTTTATGGTAGTATGCACTATTTCAAGAATATGATGCGCTGTTGACCGGGTTGCTGCATACAATATTCGATGTGCAAATCGTTTTTTAATATCATCCCATGATTGATCGCTATCATCCAGCACAATAAGCTGCCCATTAGTATATAATACATTCTTCTTCCAAAACGCTTCAATTTTTTGTGCATCCGCAGATGAGATAATGAGACAAAAATAAACGTCTTTTGATATACCGGACAGTATTTCATCAGTCGTTGTTATTTCCTGAATACTATATGCTGCGCTGATTTTTTTATGCAGTGGTTCCAGAGATATACATTTATTATAAATAAATATAATTTTTGCATCCATCAATGATATCCTTCTATTGCTGACTGTAATTGTAGCCGTGCCGGTGTATTTCGTCAATGTGTTTCTAAAAATCTTTAGATGCAGAATACAAGAGCCGGTACAATATTATAAATATAAAAACCGACCACAGGAAGAACATCGAGGCACATCTTCCGGTTCCCGTCGATCACGAAACAATGATACCGGCTGATAGGTAAAACATCCTGTGCAAGCACTATTTTCCATAGGATTGACGATCGAAGGACCATAATGCTGGTGGAGCCGGTTCACGGTATCCTGAATAGGAAGCGGCATAGTGTTAATAATACCGGTAACGGTTCGATTCATTTTCGGAAGAAGAGACGTATTAAAGTATTTTTGATCTTTCTTTGACAGAATCTGATTGTGTGAAAATAACTCCATTTGATAATAAAGAATCTGTATCGTCAGCAGTTCTCCTAAAAGTTTGTTAATCGGATTCATGACTTTATCTTCATAATCAACGATACGCTGAATCAATTGTTCAGGTTCGTTTACGGCTATTGCAGACGTAAATAAACTGGTATTCGAAAAATAATATCCGCACATTCCGATAAGCGGTATATATTTATGCGGCTGTTTGAAGTTCGTTAAAAGAATAACAATAGCACGTGCTGAATTACCATTCGCTGTTTTTATTGAAAATCCGGTCGGGCTGTTTCCGATAAGAATTGAGGTTTTTTCTAACTGTGATGCAACAACATGAAAGATAACAATACTTTCTCCGATAATTGTCTGATTTTTCTGATCCCCGGCGAGCACTTTCTTTACTATTGAATCACTGCGCTTTATATGTGCCGTTGTTGATGCATGATCAAGTATACGTTTAATTGCAGACGGTTTTGTCTTTGTTCCGACATCAGGGAGAATATAATCAATGTTCACGTATGGAGAAATAGAAATTATGTACTTTTGCAGTTGTTCAGCCAATATAACGCAGCATAAACTATATAATTACATTTGTCAATGATAATTACAGTTTATGTAGTAATTTTCATGGTTTTTTTACTTTATTTGTGCTGATAACCAAGTAAAACGCTCTATTTTCCTATTAATTCAGCAATTTTTCTGCCGACTATCAATGCACAATCCGTTTGTTTATTGTTTTCTTCAATTACTTTTACGATAGTTGTACCAACAATTACACCATCCGAAACTGCTTGTAATGCCGTAACCTGTTCATGGGTTTTAATACCAATACCGATACATACCGGCAATTGACACATTTTCTTCACACGGGCTATTCGCTGCGTCAATTCATCATCAACCCCCATTTTTTGTCCGGTAATACCGGTATGCGGTACATAATATAAAAAGCCTTTTGTTTTTTGTGCAATCAATGCAAGTCGTTCATCAGAACTTGTTTCAGATGCAAGCAGAATTAAAGCAATGGCATTAATATCAGCATACCGTGCAGCTTCGTCTATCTCTTCAGGGGGTAAATCAGCAAGAATAAATCCATCAACTCCCGCGTTACCAGCGTCTTTCATGCTTTTTTCAATACCGCGGGAAAATACTATATTATAATACGTCATAAGGATTATTGGTATTTGAGTTATTTGACGCAATTCCGATACGACATTAAAAACTGTTTCAAGTGTTGTATTATTTTTCAGCGCCCGCAATCCGGCTGCCTGAATAACCGGACCATCAGCAATAGGGTCGGAAAAAGGCACCCCCAACTCAATATGGGTTGCACCATGTTTCTCGGCTTCAAGAACAATTGCTTTCGTAACGGATACATCAGGATCGCCTGCCATACAATACGGAATAAAAGCTTTTCTATTTGAATTACGCAATTTTTGAAATACGTTATCTATTCGATTCATAATTTTTCCATAATATTATCGCAAATATATCAGTATATATTGTTTTACTGCGGCACTACTGCGGCACGTGAAATATTATACAGCATGGTAAAATCCGTTTACCCCGTTGTATGCAATATACTGATTGTTTCATAATCATTACACACAGTAGTTACCTGCTTCATATACTGAACGGTGATATACGTTTTGTCAAGTAAGTTACGCTCCGAATCAGCGATGCAACACCAGGATATATGTGTATTCACTCTTGACAATTTCTCTATGTACGTAATCATAATTCATAGGGCAGTAATTCACTTGCTCTTCTTTTAATTTTTTTGTATGTTTCAGGAAACCGTATACGGTTTAAGGAACACCAGCATGATAAAAACAGAACAACGACGGATAATTGTACTTGAACAGTACTGCAAAGGATGCGAATTATGTGTCAGCGTATGCCCCCGTGACGTCTTACAGATGTCATCACGATATAATGATCACGGGCACGCTGTTGTTGAAGTGGTCAATCATGATGCCTGCACATCCTGTCGATTATGTGCACTGAGCTGCCCTGATTTAGCATTGGAGGTATGGAAACCATAATGGCGACAATTGTTGATGAACATGCTCTTGATGTAGATAGTACTGCTCCGGATTGCCTTCTTATGAAAGGCAATGTCGCAATGTCTGAAGCGGCAATTATTGCCGGCTGCCGTTTTTTCTTTGGTTATCCGATCACTCCGCAAAATGAAGTCCCCATGTATTTATCAAAACGTATGCCCGAAGTTGGTGGCGTATATATTCAGGCGGAAAGTGAAGTTGCCGCGATAAATATGGTATACGGCGCAGCGGCTGCCGGAGCACGAGTCATGACATCATCTTCAAGTCCGGGAATCAGTTTAAAGCAAGAAGGTATTTCTTATCTTGCAGCGGCAGAATTACCTTGTTTTATCGGAAATATTCAACGTGCAGGACCGGGGCTGGGCAATATTACTGTTGCACAAAGTGATTATTTTCAGGCAGTCAAAGGCGGCGGGCATGGTGATTATCGAATCATTGTTCTTGCTCCCTCAAGTGTTCAGGAAATGGCACACCTTACACTTGAAGGGTTCGACCTTGCTGATGAATGGCGTACTCCGGTTATGCTGCTGGCTGATGCTATTCTCGGACAAACCTCAGAACCGGTTATACTGCCAAAACCATCCGGGAAAACCTTTACAAAACAATATATACTTGATGGATGCAGCGGCCGCGAAAAACGCGTTATTCAAAGCTTATGGCTTAATCCCGTTGACGCTGTCGAAAACCATAACCTGCATTTACAGGAAAAATATGCACAAATAAAAAAAGCACTGCCGCGCTGGGAAGAATATATGATTGATGATGCGGAAATAATTCTTACCGCATATGGGACAACCTCCCGTATTGTCAGAAACACTATCAAACAAGCACGCAAAGACGGAATAAAACTCGGTATGATCCGTCCGGTTATTGTATGGCCATTTCCATCTGAAGCATACCAAAAACAAGCTGATCGTCCATCGGTAAAAGGTTTCATGACGGTTGAAATGTCATATGGACAAATGGTTGAAGATGTTCGACTTGCTGTTGCAGGAAAAAAACCGGTCGGATTTTACGGACGCGGCGGCGGCGGTATTCCCGATGAAGAACATATACGAGCGGCAATTAAAGAACAATTGGGAGTCGGCTGATGGCAACAAAAGTATTTTCACGTCCAAAAAGCATGACTGATGCATTAATGCATTATTGCCCGGGATGCAGCCACGGTTTAGTACACCGGATTATTGCTGAATGCATTGACGAACTTGACATGCGCGAAAAAACAATCGGTATTGCACCGGTTGGTTGTTCAGTTATTGCATATAATTATTTAAACTTCGATATGAGTGAAGCGGCACACGGGCGTGCACCGGCAGTCGCAACCGGCATAAAACGGGTACATCCTGATAAACTTGTATTTACCTATCAGGGAGATGGAGATATCGCCGCTATCGGAATTGCAGAAGCCGTGCATGCAGCCAACCGCGGTGAAAACTTTACTGTCATTTTCGTCAATAATGCCATCTATGGTATGACCGGCGGACAGATGGCACCGACAACATTAATAGGACAAACAACAACAACATCACCGAACGGACGAACTGATGATATGGGTATGCCGATAAAAGTCAGTGAACTGCTTGCAGGTTTTCAGAATGTCATCTATGTTGAACGTACAAAAGTAACCTCACCGAAAGATATTCAAAAAACGAAAAAAGCCATTAAAAAAGCCTTTGAATTACAAATGACCCGTTCAGGATTAACAATGGTTGAAGTGCTGGCGAATTGTAATACCGGCTGGAAAATGAGCCCGCTTGAGGCAAATACCTGGATTGATGAGGTTATGAGTAAGCATTTTAAATGCGGCATTATTAAAGCTCCCGATGACACGGATTGCATCAAGGAAACACCATGAAAGAAGAACGAATAATAATTGCCGGATGGGGCGGTCAGGGAATTATGACACTGGGCGGAATAATAGCCTATGCAGGAATGCGGGAAGGCTATCATGTTTCGCATATCCCCTCATATGGCGCTGAAATGCGCGGCGGCACGGCACACTGTTCAGTTGTTGTTTCTGAAGATTATATTGGTTCATCATTAGTGCGGCATCCGAATGTTCTCATTATGATGAACGCCCCGTCATTACAAAAATTCCAGCCCACAGCACAGCAGGAAAATCTTATTGTATATAATGCCTCAATTATTGATGATACTGAGATATCGAATGATAACAGTAACTGTATTGCAGTGCCCGCAAATGAAATTGCCATTGAAACCGGTAATCGTCGTAATGCAAACATAGCGCTTTTAGGAGCATATGTAAAAAATAAGAGCACCTTTTTTTCACCTGAATCGATTGATTCGGCACTGGTTACCGTATTGGGACGCTACGGCACTGATGCAATAGATCAAAGCCGGAGCGCACTGCACAAGGGAATGTCTGTGGTTTAAATACGGGAGGATTACTATGAGTATTTGGGAGGAGATTAAACAATCAGGGAAAGAGTTTTTCCATGATGTTTCCGTAACAACGAAACGCGTTTCTAAAATCGGGGGATTAAAACTCAAACGTTTGAAAATAAAGGATGAACGGGAACGTTTATACACCGCTCTTGGTGAGTACTTTGTACAATGTGCCCGTACAGACACCCCTGATATTATAAAAAGCGTTCAGCCCGATGAACATATTACGTCAATAATGAATGATATCTATAAATGTGATACTGATATGGTACAACTCAGTGAAGAGATTGAAAATTTAAAACGAGAGGCAGACGTAAAAGACAGTTGATATCACACGATAAAAGGAAAACCACCATGCACAAACACCGCATAATCACCGACAGCAGTCAGGGGCACATTATGAAAACCAGCTTACGGTAATGAATATCAAAAAAAGAAAAAAACAAACACAGCACCCACAGAAAAAAAGTCAAAAGACACACCACAGCAATAAAAAGAAAAAACCCTCTTCCTCGGGTACCGCCTCAATAAAAAAACACCCAAATACACGGAAATCATCATCATGGCGTAATGGAAAAAAATCAAACAAACTCCCGTATGGAACGTTAATTGTAAAGCGTCAGGGGTTCGGTTTTGTACTGCCGCCAAAACGCGATTCACGCGAGATTGATCATAAAAAATACATTGCTCTTACGGAAGACGTTTTTATTCCGCACCGTGATATCGGCACTGCTATTCATGGAGACTTTGTTGCCATTGAATATGTCTCTCTTAAAGGACGAAGAACCTCAGGACGAATCATACAGGTACTCGTACCGGTAAAGAATGAAATTATCGGTCGATATATTCATGATGCCAAACCGCATGTTGTTCCGCTTGATGATGCGTTCCCGTATATTATCCGCTGTCCGCGCCGTAATGATATACCAAATGGTACAGCGGTTATTGTTGATTTTACCCGTTCTCTCGGGGATGGAAAAACGAAGTATAAACATATATTAGCCGGAACAATCAGAGAAACGCTTGAAGGGGAAAAAGATTATATTGATTTTCGTATGATCGCTGATAAATATGCCATCCCGCTTCATTTTCCGCCGAGTGTTCATAAATATGTTGAAGATCATATCACCGAATCACTTGATTTCAGTAATCGAAAAGATATCCGTGATCAGCTTATTGTTACGATTGACGGCGCAGATGCGAAAGATCTCGATGATGCTGTTTCAATAACAACAACGCAATTCGGCTGGCGATTATCTGTACACATTGCTGATGTATCGCATTATGTCAAAGAGGACTCCCCGCTGGATAAAGAAGCATTGCAGCGCGGAACAAGCGTATATCTAATTAACCGTGTTGTCCCCATGCTGCCGCCAATGCTTTCCAATAATGTATGCAGTCTTAATCCGCATGAAGATACTCTGACCATGACGGTTGTCATGGATATTGATCGCAACGGCAATCGCATTGCTTCAAAAATATTTCCGAGTGTGATCCGATCAAAATTCCGATTGACCTATGATATTGTTGAACAAATTCTTTGTCATAACAATACGGATTATCCCGCTTGTACGCCCCTGCTGAAAGAACTTGAACAAGCCGCCCTTGCCCTCCTGAAAGAACGCCGGAAGCGGGGAAGTATTGAATTTGAATTGCCGGATATTCACATTACTATCGGCAGCCACGGGCGTGTTACTGACATTGCACCGCGGCATCGCTCTATTGCACATCAAATTATTGAAGAATGTATGCTGGCGGCAAACCGAACAGTTGCTGAGTTTCTTGAAAAAAAACAAGTCCCGTTTCTCTATCGCCTGCATGACGTCCCCAATGAAGAAAAACTTGAACCGTTTGCACTTTTTTTACGAAAAATGAATGTCCCGTTTCCAAAAGAACATCCGCAACCGATTGATTTTCAAAAAGTACTGGCACAATTTCAAAACACCCCGTTTGAAAATATTATTTCGGCAATTATGCTCAGAACTATGATGCGGGCAGTATATGCACACACAAAAGGCGTTCATTTTGGTTTAGCCTTTGACACCTATTGTCATTTCACCTCACCTATTCGCCGGTATCCCGATTTATTGGTTCACCGTCAGCTGAAAAAACTGCTTGCCGGAAAGTCAACCGATATCGGAACACGACACCTTGCGCATATCGGTAAAATCAGCTCGGTTAATGAACGTACCGCCATGGAAGCGGAACGTGAACTGAATGATATAAAAGCCATCGAGTTTATGGCGGATAAAGTTGGTAATAAATATACCGGTATTATCAATGGTGTTACTGATTTCGGTTTTTTTGTATCGATCCTTCCATACCGTATTGAAGGGCTCGTTGCACTCGGTGATTTGACTGATGATGAGTATATCTTTATTGAAGATGAGTTTGCATTGCACGGAAAATATCACGGAACGGTGTATCAGATAGGGCAGATGGTTCGTGTTATGGTTGCAAAAGTCGATATTGTCCGCAATGAGCTTGATTTGCAAATATTAAAACCGAACGATTAAGTGCCGTGTACATCTAAAATAGATATTGACGAAAGTATACTTACTATTACAATTGTAACCGTATTTGTATATCACACAGAAACAATCATTAAGGAGGACGATAATGAATGAAGTAAATCAAACCGCATCAGCAGAATCATCCAATAAGAAGAAAAAAGGACGTCTCTTTCGAACCATTGCAATCTCGTTCGGCGTGCTTTTAGTATTATTGATTATTCTTATTATTAAAGACTGGAACCTTGAACCGCTTCGCCCGATGGTTGAAACACAAATGACCGCTGCACTCCATCGAACAGTACACATCGGGTCAAATACCATGCGCTTTGGTGTACTTAAAGGGGTTATTATCGGCGATATTGTTATTAAACAGCATGCTGATACAAAACCCTATGTGAGCCTGCCTGATGGCAATTTCCTCTCCTGTAAAGAAATCGCCTGCCGCTATGATCTCAGTAAACTTTTAAAACCAAAGAACGAGCGGGCAATTGAAATTACAAAAATAGTTATTGTAGAGCCGAAAATAAATGTTGCGCAATACTATAAAGGGAAAACAACTGTAATGAGTATCGCTGATTTAACCGGTGAACCGGCTCCGGCATCGCATACCGATACTGCAACAACCGAACAACCGAAAGAAAAACCTGCTCCACAGGAAAAACCGAAACAGGAAACAACACAGAAATTAAAAAAACCGGTTCCCGATAAGATGGATATGGGTGTTTCAACCAGCTCAATTCCATTCTCATTTATGGCACGTGAAATCGGGCTTAAAAATGCTGAAATAACATTTACTGATTTAACTTCAAAAGGTCAATACGATAACCGCTATATGCTGCAAAAAGTCCGCTTCCTGTTAACCGATATTTCAACCGACCCAAATCATCGTATGGGGGTTGATATAAACCTTGGTGTACGGATTACTGAAGTTAATCATAACGGTGAAGTTATTATTCTTGATGACGGACAGCCGAAAAAAGCATTAACATGGAATTTTAAAATGCCCGGCGGTTTTTCATTATGGGATACGAGCGGATCATTAAATCCGACGGGTGCGTTCCAGCCTGAAATGTATGACGGTTATTTCCATGGCTGGCAGGTATATGATGTCGTCCGTAATTCATGGCAGCAAACACTGAATAAAGTTGTAACGCATATTGATGCAATGGAAAAACGTCTTGATTCGATAGAAAAAACCGTTGATAACCTTGAGAAAACACTGCAAAGTGCACAGAAAAATGCAGAAAAACTAAAACAGCTCGGCGGAACTATTGATAATATTGATGAAGCCCTTGCACATGTACAAAATTATAAAGCAAAACTTAAAAAGCAATCAGTTATCGCCCGTAAAGCTATCAATGATTCGCGCAATGCGATGAATATTTCCTTCCTGCAAGATGAGTTCTCGTTTGATTCAGTAAAAACAAAAATGAAAATACAGGATCAAAAGGTCCTTTTTGAAGACGTGAATGCAAAAGGTGACGGTTATACAGGATCCGGAAACGGATATATCACTTTTACCGGGAATATCAAATTCCTGATAACCATGATTGCAAACAGCCTCTCTATCAGCGGTGATTTTGCAAAAGCACTGCAAAACGATAATGGTGATGTTGCTATGAATGTCCTTGTTACCGGGCATTCGTCCGATCCGAATGTTAAGCTTGATACTGCCGGCATGGAAGACCGATTACTTGCCGTTGCAAAAGAAAAAGCCGGTATCGATAAGATTGAAAAAGAATACAAAGAAATATTAGAAAAATACGGACTGCAGGATATGAGCAGTATGAACGACCTTAAAGGTGCAGCAAGCAAACGTCTTAATCAGGAAGCTGATAAGGCAAAACAGAAAGCTACTGCTGCTGCCCAAGCAAAAAAAGCCGAAGCTGAAGCTGCTGCTGCTCAAGCAAAAGCAGAGATGGAACGCAAAGCGGAAGAAGAACGTAAAAGAGCAGAAGAAGAAGCAAAACGAAAAGCTGCAGAAGAAGCGAAAAAGAATTTAGGCGGCGGATTAGGGTTCTAACCGCATTTCTGATATTGAAAAATATACAAACGTTTGATATATTCAACGGGGACAGTTGCCTGTCCCCGTTTTTATTACAAGGAGCATTTTCATGAATACCATGACAGGACCACAAGGTGAAAAACGTGAACATTGGTCAGGACGCCTTGGTTTCATACTCGCAGCCGCCGGGTCTGCTATCGGACTTGGTAATATATGGAAATTCCCGTACATTACCGGTGAAAACGGCGGTGCGGCATTTATTTTATTGTATATTTTTTGCATCATCATTATCGGACTGCCGGTAATGCTTTGTGAAATGGCATTGGGTCGTAAAACACAACGTAATCCGGTCGGTGCATACTCATCCGTAAAACCGCGTTCTCTCTGGACCGGTGCCGGTTTTCTGGGAGTACTGGCAGGCTTTATTATTCTTTCATTTTACTCCGTTGTCGGCGGCTGGACGCTTGGTTATATTATCCGCGGCGGATTTATGGATAATATTTTTACAAAACTTAAAACAGACAATGAAGCACGTGACTTTTACTATTCCGGGAACTTTGCCGGATATGAAGAACGCCTGGGGGCAGCACTTGCCGAAAATGCTTTGACTCCTAAAGCATGTTCTGAATTTTTACTGCCGATGGAATTTAATGAACATGCCGCCGGATTTGAGAACATCAAAAACGAACAATTATATACATACTTCATTGATAGTTTTATTACAGAACAATCCCTGCACGGCTGGTATCCAACCGGATCATCATCCGGCAGTATACATTCAAATACCCTCTCAGCACCAATCCTGAAAAGTTTTATCAGTTGTTTTAATGAAGGAGCTTTAAGTACATTATACAATACTATATCCGCTGTTCCGGAAGGTACCCGCCGGGAAAAAGCACTCGCCGCACTTTCAGCGGAAAGCGTAAATAGCGAACACATTGCCGCATTGTATCATAGTTTAAAAATGAAAGATACCGCATCATCAGGGATCGCAACTTTTGTTGCCGGTTCATATTTTAATACTATGTCGGACCGCGATAAAGTATGGGAAGTTGTTTTCCATATATTCTTCATGCTGATATGTATGGCGATTGTTTTCGGTGGCGTAAAGAAAGGTATTGAACGATGGAGCCGTATACTCATGCCGGCATTGCTGTTTATCTTACTTATACTGGTTATCCGCGGCTTGACCTTGCCGGGAGCACGTGCCGGATGGGAATTCCTCGCGAAACCTGATTTTAGTAAAATTAAAGGAGAAACATTTCTTATTGCACTCGGACATGCATTTTTCTCATTAAGCCTCGGCATGGGAGTAATGGTAACATACGGAAGTTATCTCTCTAAAAAAGAAAGTCTGTGGGTTTCTGCGATATGGGTTAGTGTTCTCGATACGGCAATTGCTTTGCTTGCCGGGCTGGCTATTTTCCCGGCAGTTTTCGCAATAGGTGCAAATCCGGGAGCCGGGCCGGGACTAATTTTCAACACATTGCCTGTTGTATTTGCACGGATGCCGCATGTCGGTTGGCTTTTTGGCATACTCTTTTTTGTATTATTACTGATTGCCGCAGTAACATCAGGGATTTCATTACTTGAAGTTGTTACCGCATACTTCGTTGATGAATTAAAAATGCAGCGACATACCGTTGTTCTGTTTACCGGAATATTAATAACATTGCTTGGTATTCCTTCAGCGATTAATGGCACCTTTTTCAATAGTATGGATATGATCGGTTCAAACATTCTCCTGCCAATCGGCGGATTACTGATTACCCTATTCGTCGGATGGGCATGGGGAACAAAAAATGCAGTTGATGAAATACGAATGGGAGCACCTCATTTTACCGATATTCCGCTGATGTCGTGGTTTTCCGGAAATAATACTGTACATACCCCTGATACGCCGGGGATTACATTGGCACATATCTGGAATATACTCATACGATTTATTGCACCGGTATTAATAATCATGACATTTTTACATGCAATAGGAATACTCTAATACCGTATGCATATTGAGGAATACTACAAAGCCGCATCAGCAGATAGTTGCGTATCGGTCAGCGGGAAGTAAAAGTCTCGCCGTTAAACATTGCAAACTCTATTTTTTTTATCGCAAAGGTCATCTGCTGTTTTGATTCTTTTTCTTTTGCCAATAACACATCCGGTCCGACAAAGACCGGATGAATAATAATTTCTGAAGCAGTTCCGCCTTTTCGTTTTGGCGCCAATTTAATCACAACACTTAACCGCCGTGCGACACTAAAGGTCAATAATTTTCGAATATCAACCGGATGTGTTGCCGGATTCAGATCAGTATAACCGTCAACAAGTTTATTTTTCAGAATAGGAATTCGTTTACTGATATAGTCCCGCACATCATCCTTAAGATTTTTCTCCATTTTCTGTTTTAAACGCTGCATCATTGCTTCCGATTTCCGGGCAGCATGTATACGGTAATCCGAATCCTCCGGCAATTGCTGCGCAACGGCATCAACAATCTTTTTAATAGTTATTTCATCAGCAGGAGAATAATCCGCAGTAATACTCAATATGGTATTCAGCGCCGCAATCAAAGCAATGGTGTTCTCGGCTGATAAATGAAGTGGAATAGTTTCTTTCATTCCGGTATGCGGAGTATGCCGATAGGTTGCATGAATACCGTACTGTTTTAATATTTTCGTACATTCAGGAACTGCATCTGCCGATGTCAGCAATAATACGGAATCGGATATTTTTTCCTGGATTAATCGTGCACACTTTTTTAATGATTCAATTTCTGTGATAATCATCGGCGGTGCAGAAATATATGCATGTGCACTGCCAATATGAACACTATTCCAATAGACCGCGCAATCATCAATAAACTGCATAACATTGTCAGGAACTGCTGCAGCATTATTCTTAACTAAAAATGCTTTTATCGCATCAGGAGTAATATCATTTTCAAGACCGACAAATAATGTATCCCGCGAAAGTGAAAATGTATTACTTGCTTTTTTTTTCGCAATGAGGGAAAGAATCATACGCGTACTCAATGTACATTCATTCGGAACAATAATATCAAAATTCGGCAGTATCGTAAATGCTGATTCAGTAAACGGATTTTTCGGATAGCTTTTCTTAATAAAAATCGAATGCGCTGCCTTAGAAAGTTTAACGGTCATGGCATCTCGCTGCCCTGCCGCAATATAATCCGCTATCCCAAGCGGAATTATTTCCTCGTCAAGCCAGAGATAAAAACGCTGTGCGGTATCATCGTCACTATAGCCATCAGCACGCGCACGCTTTTCATACTGCTGCAAAATCGCACTCACCGATGTTGCTTTACTCGGTATACGTTTTTTTAAATCCTTAACAAATAACGCGCGAAGATGATCCCGTTCAGCTGACATTGCCGATTTTGCGGATACCAGTTTTATATATGCAGCAAGAAGTTTCGCATATCCTTTTCCGGGAGATGCATAAAATGCTTTGACGGCAGCAGATTCAAGATGATAGCGTTTCCCAAGCGGATGTATTAATCCAAGCTGCAGACAAATCGCAAATAATAATTCGATCATTTCTGCGGAATACGGTATTTGCGCAGCAATTTCAGTTATATCCGATTTATGCAGACGATTCTGCTTTAATACACGCGGCTGACGATGGGCAACATAACTCATTAATGCAATCAGTGCAATGAGTATTTCAGAATACCCCGATTGCGGCAATGCCGTATGTGCAGCAAAACTCTGTTGTGATATCATTTTTTTTGTTTTATTTGTTTTTTTCATCAGCCTCTTCTTTAATGTTCATTATTGTATATCGATATCCCTGCTCTGTTAAAAAAAGCTGCCGCCGTGCCGCATAATCAAGTTCATTTGTTTTTTGTGAAATTAACGAATAAAAATACGCTTGTGCATTATTAGACTTCGGACGAAGTATTCTGCCGAGCCGCTGTGCTTCTTCCTGACGTGAACCAAACAAACCGCTTACTTGAATAGCAACCCCTGCATCCGGAAGATCAACAGCAAAATTTGCAACACGACTGACAATTAAAACTTTAATTGTACCTGTACGAAAAGCATTAAACAAAACTTCACGTTCATTGTACGGTGTTTTACCGGAAATAACCGGTGCGTTCAATTCGCGGGCAAAGGTATCTAATTGTTCAAGATACATACCAATAATTAATATATTTTCATCTGCATGGCGTTTAATAATTGTTCGGGCAACAGCAAGCTTGCGAGGGTTTTCACTGGCAATACGAAATTTTTTTCGTATATCGGCAACTGCATATTTCATGCGAAGTTTCTCCGGCAACGGAACCCGATACTCATAGCATTGTGCTGATGCAATCCAACCTTGTTTTTCTAAATCTTTCCACGGCACATCATATTTTTTCGGTCCGATAAGACTAAATACATCACTCTCAAGCCCATCCTCACGAACTAATGTTGCCGTTAAACCAAGACGCCGTCTGCTTTGGACATGTGCACATTCACGAAATACCGGAGCGGGCAATAAATGAACCTCATCATAGATAATCAAACCCCATTTTTCTTTATGAAACAATGCAAAATGTTTAAAATCATCGGTTTTCTTTTTACGATATGTAAGTATTTGGTATGTGGCAATAGTAACCGGTTTGATTTCTTTTCTCTCCCCTGAATACTCCCCGATATCATGCTCAGTCAGTGTCGTGCGATTCAGCAATTCAGCACGCCATTGCCGTGCGGCAGTCACATTGGTTACCAAAATCAATGTTTGTGTTTGTGCTAAGACCATTGCCTGCAGTCCGACAATTGTTTTCCCGGCACCGCAGGGCAGCGTAATCACTCCTGAACCGCCGCGAACACCGCCGCCGGCATAAAATACCGTTGCCGCCTCATCCTGATAGGAACGTACATTAAAGTCCTCACCGCTTATTGTGCGTTCTCGAAACCCTAATGATAACGGAGCCCCTTCAGTGTACCCTGCTAAATCTTCAACAGGGAAATTATGTTTTATTAATAACTGTTTTATTGTTCCTCGATTTTTTTCAGGAATATGTACGGTTTTTGAATTAACTGCTTTTCCGATGAGCGGACGAATATTTTTATATGAAACGATTTCCTTCATCAATGCAACAGACTTTGTTTTTAAAACCAATGCGCCCGTTGCATCATGCTTTAATAGTATACTGCCATAGCGCGACATATATTCATGAATATCCGCTATAATGTTTTGCGGGATATCATACCGTGAATGCGTTGTCAGTACCGCAATGACCTCATCAATTGAAGCGCCCGCAGCACATGCATTCCAGAGCGAAATATTCGTGATTTTATAAGTATGAATGTGTTCCGGGCTTTTTACCAATTCAGCAAAAACAGCTAATTTATCGCGAACCACTTCATAATCATCATGTGCCGTTTCAATTAGTATTGAACGATCAGATTGAATGATGAGCGCACCATTCGGCGGTGTCGTTGTAATTGTTTTCTTCATACGCCTCGTTTACCTATAATTCACATAAAGGACACGGAGTATATCATACTTACCATTATTATGCAAATCATTCCGACAATTAAATATATAATAATTTACTCCCGTATCATTAATACGTTAAGATGCCCCCCTGCAATCATCGGAGTATGATAATAAATATTGATACAATAGAACATATTGTTTTATCGGAATCCTCTCATTAGAAAGCGCGAAAATCAGTTGCTTTTTATATTTTTCCCGATATACTCTGCACGAATAATAAGGTTATAATAACAATGAATACTCTATCACATCAATATAATGCGCATGAAACACCGAAGCATGATCAAACCGGCACATTTGTTATTCGGCAGCATATTATTGAAGTTATTTTTCTCGTCGCATTACTCTTCTTCGGTATCGGACTCGGTGCAATTACCGCCTATTTTGTTTATTCAATTAAATATATGGGACCTATTACCGCTCTTGAAAATTATGAACCGCAAGTCCCAACCCGCATCTATGATCGAAAAGGAAGATTAATTTCAGAGTATTTTATCGAAAAACGCGAACCAATTACCCTGCAAGAAGTTCCTGATCATATTATAACCTCACTGATTTCGATTGAAGACCCGAATTTTTATCATCATAAAGGATTTGATACACGAGCAATTTTTCGAGCAATCGTTAAAGACATTCTTGCCGGTTCAAAAGTTGAAGGCGCCAGCACGCTCACCATGCAGCTCCCCCGAAATATAAAAGCACTGGGCATTTCACGGACACGGAGCTATATCCGTAAAATTAAAGAACTTTGGTATGCTATGCGCCTTGAGTATAATTATACTAAACAAGAAATCCTTGAGATGTATTTAAACGAAGTCTATCTCGGTCATGGCATGCATGGGATTGAAGCAGCAGCACGGTTTTATTATGATAAACATGTTAATGAATTAACCCTCGCTGAAGGAGCATTACTCGTTGGACTTCCGGCAGCACCAAATAAATATTCCCCGCTGCGGAATCCGGAGAAATGCCGACAACGCCATTGGAAAGTATTTCGCGCTTTAGTACGAAATAATGTAATCACGGCAAAAGAGGCTCATGCACAATTTTACGCATTCTGGGATAGATATGAATATGAATTTAAAGCAAAAAGTTCGCACAGCTCCGCTTTTGGTCTACGGGTCGATAATGCTCCCTACTTTACTGAATATATACGGCAAAAACTCCTTGCAGATAATGTACTCGGCGCAACGGCAACACAACGCTCAAATGCATTTTACGGCGGCGGACTTAAAATATACACAACCCTTGACTTAAGCAATCAGACTGCCGCACAAGAAGAATTAAATAAACAATTAATAAAACAAAATGAAATCTATTTTAAAAACCGTTCGCCGCATAAAAAATATTTCGATGAAAACTTTGTTGACGAAATTGATTTGCTCTCACAAGTATTCGGCTACCCCGCAGTCGATTATGGAGCAGAAAAAGAATCAACCCGGTTTATTAACCATTTTGAAGAAAACCTCCGCGAAGAGATTGATTTAATCAGTACATTATTCGGATGTGAATACGCAGCTGATGCAATTAAACGATATCGCGAAATCAATGAAAACCTTTCTGCTCAAGACTTGATAGAAGGAGCCGTTATTACTTTGGATGTAACGTCAGGCGGAATACGAGCAATGGTTGGCGGCAGCGGCTTTCGTTCGGATAATCAGCTCAATAGAGCAGTCTCCGCCCGGCGGCAAGTCGGTTCAGCCTTCAAACCCTTTGTTTACCTTGCTGCTCTTGAAACCCTTAATTTTACTCCGGGTACACTGGAACTCGATGCACCGATGGAGTTCTATAATGAGCAGGAAAAAACTATATGGAATCCGAATAATTATGCCGGAAAATACCGCGGCTGGATTACCTTGCGACAGGGATTAAAAAAATCTGTCAACATGCTTTCAATTAAACTTGCTGACAAAATCGGCTTAGTGCCAATTATTAATATGACGACAAAACTAACACACATGTCAGAAAAAGAAAAGAAAACACGCTTTCAGCGCAATCTTTCACTTGCACTCGGCACGTGTGAACTGACCCCCA
>Ga0256845_1000865_pt1 | contig 26060 bp, 24 predicted proteins | sample RiftiametaG_FD_189101 | JGI IMG/M metagenome (GOLD analysis project Ga0256845, IMG submission 189101) | Tube worm associated microbial communities from hydrothermal vent at the East Pacific Rise, Pacific Ocean - Riftia | ecosystem: Host-associated > Annelida > Integument > Unclassified ... | reverse complement strand
TCTAAATCGATATTTAAACTTTTTCAGATATCACAAAGAGAAGATAGTTCCGAAGTATCGGAAAAAATAAATCAAAAAAAATTAAAAAAGGAGATTAACATGGATATTAACAAACTAAACGAATCAATTGAGATTCTAAAAAAGGATCTTGATGACGGATTGCTTGCTACTGATATTTGGGATAGCAAGGATGGTCAGTCTATTGCAGCTTTTAACAGTCAACCTGCTGCATCAGCTCTTTTCAATAAAATGACAAATTTTATGAAAGATGCACTTGAAGGAGCGGGATTTCCCGGATTGGGGAAATATTATATCCTTGATCTTGTGGATGACAAGATGGCTATTATTACCGTATTGGGTGATTTTAAATGGGGTATGCTTATTGACAGATCAAAGACTCAGATGGGTCTTATGCTTAATGTGATACTTCCCAAAGCAATCGACTCATTTGAAGAAGCCATTACCGGCTGAAATTGAGGTGAAAGATGGGACAGATACTTAATAAAATATTTAAAACAGTGGAGAATAAGAAAGGACTTGAAGGAAGAATGGAGCTTGCAAAAGTAACAGGTATTTCAAGAAAAGAAGCTGAAACTACTGATGACACGGCAGCACTTGTTGAAAAGGTTAAGGATGCGGCCGATAAAATAGTCGGTGAGGATATTGATAAATATTTATAAAATAAAATTCGGAGTTTTTTTTAATTAAATCCAATAGAAAACAGATGGAGGATTTTTTTGTCCTCCACCTGTTAATTGAAGAAATTAATTAAAACAGAAGCATTGCTTAATTAAAGGGGTAAATCATTTTAAGGAAAATAGAAGAGTGAAGATGAAAAACAAAATTTTATTGGTTGATGATGAAAAGGTTTTTTTGACCAGCTTAAAAGAGGGTCTGGAACCTTTTCAAGATGTTTTTTATACCGATATATGTTTTTCTGTTGACGAAGCAACAGAATTGGTAAGTAGAAATGATTATTCACTGATAATCACTGATATTCGAATGCCAAAAAAAACCGGTATTGATCTCCTTTTATATTTAAAAAATAATAATTTTAAAGGGATAGTTAAGGTAATGTCTGCTCATGAAGTAGAAAATGAAATTCAAAATATAAAAGGTTTGGGAGCTGTTGAGATAATTTCAAAACCTTTTCATCTCGGTTGGTTTCAAAAGATGTTAATAGATTTTTTTGAAAATGAGAATAGTTCTGATATTTTGTTTGAATCCATAAGCCTTATAAGTGTTCTTCAGATCATCAATATTGAAAAAAAGAGTTCAATCCTGCAGATAGATTGTGATGGGGTTAAAGGGCTGGTGTTTTTTGATAAAGGGGAGATTGTGAGTGCGGAATATGAAGATCTTTCCGGGAAAGAAGCATTAATGGAAATGTTACTGGCAAAAGAGCCGAAAATATCAATGAAGAAGATAAAAAAAAGAGTTAAAAAAAATATCGATACACCTTTTACAGGGTTGATCATGAATATGATAAAAATAATTGATGAAGGCAAGAAGCCGGAGAGTGACAATTCGGGTCTGACCCCTATTGAAATTTATGACATAGTCGAACAAAAGAAAGGACTTGCAGGAAGAATGGAGTTGGTCAAGAAAACGGGAATTTTAAGAAAAGAGGCTGAATCTTCCAAAAATGCATTATCTAAAATTCAAGAGATTAAAGAGGCGGCGAAAGAAATATTAGGCAAGGATATTGAGGATTTTTTATAGAATAATATTAAAAGAGTTTTATCATATAAATTTCTTTATAAGTAAACGGACGAGGGAAGCTTTCCCAATCCCCCTCCATTCCCTCGTCTGTTTATCATTTTCTTGTAGTATTTAGAGAAATTTTTTTATTGCGGATAAATTTATTTTACTTTCCATCCTTTATTGTGGAATATATCTTTTATCTTTCTGATCTTATGATTTGCAAGAAAATTTTCCCAGTCATCTTTGATTGAAGAGAAAATTTTTTCAGCTTCATCTCTCTCAAAAAAGTGTTTTAAAAATACTTTGTCTCCTTTTATTTCCGGAACGGAAAAGAATGTGAATTTTTCTTTATCCATTCCTTTCCCGCCTATAAATGAAACGGGAAATTCAATATCGGTAAGGTCATCCGGATTAGCCTCTTTTTTCTCCTTTTTCCACTTTTTTCTGAAAATTTCACTCCTTTTTTCTCTATTAAAATGGTAAACGGCATAATCCCAATCGGCAAATCTTCTCTCACCAATCACTACTCCCGACCTTAATCCTGTCTGAAGAATAAGATCATTTCTTGATAATTTTTCAAATGTTTCCTTTGAAAGTACCAGATAGGGCTTACCCTTGAAATAGTTAATAATGATTTTTTCTCCGGAAGCAAAGATATATTCCGGCCATTTTTTCTTTTTCAGTATGGAAATAATACTTTCGGGTAGGATATCCGAAAGTTTAAGGGATGTAAATCCTTTGTGAAAACTAAAGTAGAGTGAAAGATCCTTTGTATTAAGAGTGTCCGATATTTTTCTTTTTAAATAGGAGTCAATGTAGAATTGAAAATCACTGAGTTTTTCACCGGAAATTTTTTTTGCCTGTAAAAAAAAGGGTTTCAACTCTTCAAACTGTTTGAACAGATCAAATTTTTTACAGTTTTCTCGCCACCACTCGACTATTTTCGGTGTCAGTTTATTCATTAAGGTTTTATCTTTAAATTGTGGATCAATGAATTCTTCGGATATTTTTTTTTCACCGAAAAAATGGATGTGCTTAATGGATACAATACCATTGTCTATGGTTATCTCTTCCTTCATTAAATAACCGAATGGTTTTAATTCATTAAGAATTTGCAGGGAAACTTCGGTCGAAAAAGTAAGAAGTTTTAAAATATGTTTCTCTTTTTCTCCTGTAAATCTGTTTTCACTCTCAACAGTTAAGTCGAAAGGTAATGCAACAACCATTTCCGGCATTGATTTGAATAAAATAGAGTTTCTATCCAGTTGTCGCTCTTCATCACTTTGAAAATAATTTTTCCCGGATCTTATAAACAGGTTATCCGAAAATGATGAAAGAATAGCACGAAACAACGGATTTTTAATTTGTTTGTCTTTAGATGAAGAGGTTTTTGCTTTAACGGAAATCCTTTTTTTTAACTCCCTGTATATCTCTTTCGCCATCTCAAATTTTTTAATATTAATAATTTTTTTATTCTTTTTGTATGAATTCCATAAATATAATTGATTTAAAAGATCAGATCCGTAAAGATCCGGATATATTTTTTCTCCGACATAATCTCTTCCCGCAATTCCTTTTGTTTCTATTAAAGCAATAATTTTTAACCCTGAATCTATAATTTTTTCATCTGTATCAAGAATTTCCAGAAGAAGTCTTGCTCCTCTGATGGAAATAGGAAGGTCTGCCATAATTTTTCCGTCATTTGTGATTTTGCCCTCCTTGTCAATTGCACCTGCTATTCTCAGTTTTTCAGCCGCTTTTTTTATCAGATTTCTTTTAGGAGAGTGAAAATAGGGAAATACGGAAGGATCTATCCCCCATTTAATAAGTTTTAAAACAGATGATTCAAGGTTAAGCCTCCTGATCTCCGGCTCCGGAAACGCATCTCTTTCTTCGTTCGGAAAATCAGAGCACAATATATAATACCCGTTTTTCACTCTACCGGCACGCCCCGCCCTTTGAAGACTTTCGGATCGGGATATTTCAACGGGATACAATCCTTCAATACCCTTTATTGTTCTAATCTCTTTTTTTATTCCATTGTCTATTACAGCATCTATATCGTCTATTGTAAGACTTGTCTGAGCAATGTCGGTGGAAACGATAATTTTGGGAACTTCATAATGTTTGAAAACTTTTGATTGCTGTTTTACATTGAGTTCAGAGTGAAGAGGTAAAATTACAGCTTTGGTTTTATCATGTTTCAATGTTTCTTTTAGTAGAGTTATAAAATCTGAAATTTCTTTTTTCCCGGGAAGAAAGACGAGGCAGTTTTTCCCGGATTCCGCCATTGAAATTGTATCTGATAGAAGGAAGTGACTACTGTTATTATGCAGAGTAACCGGAAATCCTCTCCCGGGGACTGAAATTACAGGAGCATTATCAAGGAATATCGATAACTGTTTTGCTTCAATAGTGGCACTCATTATTACAACACGTTTTTGCCGTTTTATATAAAAATTGTTTTTTATTCTTTTCTTAACAAGTCCGACAAGAACTTCCTGGTTCAAATTCCACTCGTGTACTTCATCAATAATCAATATATCATAATTTATATGACCCTTGATCTCATTAACAAGCTGCACTCCGTCGGTAAGATAGAGCAATTCGGTTTTCTTTGATTTTTTTCTGTCAAATCCTGTTTGATATCCGATCTCCATTCCCCATTGAATTCTATTAAGGTCGGAAAGGTAATATGAAAGGGATCTCGCAGCTATTCTCCGGGGTTGCGTAACAATTACTTTTTTCCCGTTTTCCCATAACCAGAATGGGATTCGGGTAGATTTTCCGGCACCTGTTTCTGCGGTTATTATCGTTACCGGATTTTTTTCTATTGATTCGAGTATCGGAATTTTAAATTTTTCTACGGGGAGGGAAAAAATTTTTTCATCCATTATCCTTTTTTAATTTCTCCTTGATCTTTTTCCAGTATTCAATTCTCTCAAGTATCTTTTTTTCAAATCCCATTGTGTTAGGTATAAAAAAATCTTTCTCAGACACCTCTTCGGGCATTGTATTCATTATAGTTGTTTTTTCTCTTGTATCGTGGGCATACACATATTCTTTCCCGGCACCCTTTTTTGCATTGAGGAAATTTGATGGATTGATAATATGCATAGGAACATTAACATCTCTATATTTTTCAACGATTCTTTTCATTTTTTTCTCGGATTTATAGAGTGAATTGCTTTTTGGAGCAGAAGCAAGATATACGGCACTCATCTCAAGGAATATATCTCCCTCGGGCGAGCCGAGAAATGTATAGGCGTCTTTAGCCCTAAGAACAATTGAGAGTGCTTCGGGATCTGCAAAACCTATATCCTCCGCACATATGCGTATCATTCTTCTCAGAATAAAAAGAGGATCTTCGCCTCCCTCGACCATTCTATATAACCAGAACAGAGATGAGTCAATATCTGAATTTCTGATTGCTTTATGGAAAGCTGAAATCAGAGAATATCTTTCATCACCGCTTCTGTCGTATGCGGAAACCCTTTTAACAACTAATTCACTTATAACACTTTTATCTATTTCTCTACCTTCGGAAGCAACTCCTGCTGTTAATTCAAGAATATTTAATAGTTTTCTTCCGTCTCCCCCGCTGAGATTAATCAGCATATTTATAATATCTTCTCCTGGTTTTAACTCCAATCCGCTTCTTTTCTCAATAAAGTCCAATCCCTTAATAAGAATCTCTCTGAGGTTTTCATCGGTTAAAGGCATGAACTCCAAAATCTGTAGTCTTGAAAGGAGAGCTCTGTTCATCTTATATGCCGGGTTTTCCGTTGTAGTTCCCAGAAGAATTATCTCACCTTTCTCGACATAAGGAAGGAATGCATCTTGAACGCTTTTGTTGAAATGATGGATTTCATCAACAAACAGAACAAGAGGTTTACCTGTTGATAATTTAATATCAGCTGCTTTTTTCATTACTTTTCTTATCTCTGCAATACCGGATATTGTTGCTGAAAACTCAATTGATGGAAGTGAAAGTGTTTTTACAATTATTCTTGAGATAGTTGTTTTCCCCGTTCCGGGCGGTCCCCAGAAAATAATGGAGTTCGGATTCCCCGAGTCAATAAGCGATCTTATAACTTTGCCTTCTGAGACAAGGTGATCCTGCCCTATGAAATCCGAGATATTGTCGGGTCGGAGGTTGTCAGCTAACGGGAAAATGTCTTTAAGGTTGATCTTAGCTTTCATTTTTGCAATTATTTTTTTTATTTAAAATAGTTAATTCCCGCTTTGAATATACCTGAGTTCCATTTCCCGTGAACATTCTTATACAGTCTATCTCCTACTCTTTCCGAATGACCCATCTTTCCGAATACTTTCCCGTCAGGGCTTGTTATACCTTCAATAGAATAATCCGAACCGTTGGGATTAAATTCGGAATCCATAATAGCATTACCTAAAAAATCAACATATTGAGTGGCTATCTGACCTTTCAATTCAAGCTCCTTTATGATTTCCGGATCAGCAGTAAATCGACCCTCTCCGTGCGAGATAGGAACCGAATGAATTTCACCAACTTCTGTTTCATAGAGCCATGGTGACAGTGTTGAAATGATTTTTGTTCTTACAATCCTTGAAATATGATGTCCGATAAGGTTAAAAGTCAGTGTGGGACTATCTTCATTAAGCTCTCTTATTTCCCCATAAGGAATAAGGCCGAGCTTTATAAGTGCCTGAAATCCGTTGCATATTCCTATAATAAGTCCGTCTCTCTTATAGAGCAGGTTCATTATTGCATCTCTTAAAGCCGGATTTCTGAAAACCGATGCAATAAACTTTCCCGAACCGTCGGGTTCGTCTCCAGCGGAGAATCCTCCCGGTATGGCTATTATTTGTGATTGTTCGATCTCTTTTTTAAAAAAATCAATAGACTCTTCAATCTGATGTGAAGTTAGATTCTGAAAGACAGGGGAACTTGTAACAGCTCCTTCTTTGTTGAAGGCGGAAGCCATATCGAATTCACAATTGGTTCCGGGAAAAACAGGGATCATAACCCTCGGTTTTACTGTGGAAAAAGTTGACGAAGATCTGTTTTTATTTTTAAAATAGTTTAATTTTGAATGTTCTTTTTTTCTTTCATAAGTAACAGGGAAAATATCAGACAATGTAGATTCCCATTTTTCAAGTAATTCATCAATCTGGATCTCAATATTATTTATTTCTATTTTCTCTTCTTTTATAGTTTCCCCGATAATATTTATTTCGACTCCTTTAAAAAGATCTTCCGTATCAGTACCCTTAGCGATCTCCAAAATAAAGGATCCGTAATCAGGAGTAAAAAATTTGAAATTATCCGGTAATCTGTTTGTTTTTATTCCTATTCTATTTCCGACACTCATCTTTGTCAGTGCCAGAGCTATACCACCCTCTCCAACGGAATGAGCGGATAGTATTTTTTTTTCTTTTATACCTTTATTTATCTTTTTATAAGATTGAATCAATCCTGGAAAATCCGGAATCTCATATTTATCTCTCTTAGCCCGAATAACAATTACTTTGTTTCCGGTTTCTTTAAATTCAGGAGATATAATTTTATCGGCGGATAAAGAGTCAACTCCGAAAGCAATTAAAGTGGGAGGAACGTTTTTTTCAAGAAAAGTGCCGGACATACTGTCTTTTCCACCAATAGCAGCGATACCGAAATTTCTTATAGCAAAATATGCACCTATAAGTGAAGCAAAGGGCTTTCCCCATTTTTCACTGTTTTTCCCGAGTTTTTCAAAATATTCCTGAAGAGAGAGTCTTACTGTTGAATAATCCCCCCCTGAAGCAACGATCTTTGATACTGTTTCGACTATGGAATATATTCCTCCGTGAAAAGGGCTCCAACTTGATATTTCGGGATTAAAACCGAAACTCATTAATGTTGCTGTCTCTGTTTGTCCGTTAATAACCGGGATTAATGCCGCCATTGATTCTATAGGAGTCTTACCGTATTTACCTCCGAAAGGCATTAAGACGGTTCCGGCTCCGATAGTTCCGTCAAACATCTCTGTCAAACCTCTTTTAGAGCAGTTATTAAGAGATGATATATTATCAAACCACTGTTTTCTTATTCCTTTTTCAGCGGTATCAATATTTTTATAAGGTTTGTTAAAAAAGTTTTTATTTTTGTCAGGAGATTTAATAAAAACCGAGGATTTTTGTTTGACTCCCGATGTGTCAAGGAAATCTCTTGAAATATCAACTATTTTATCTCCTCTCCAAAACATTTCCAATCTTCTTGTTGATGTCACTTCCGCAATTATTGTTGCTTCGAGGTTCTCGGATTCGGAACATTCTATAAATTTATCTACATTCTCTCTGGCAACAACCACAGCCATTCTCTCTTGAGATTCCGAAAGTGCGAGTTCGGTTCCGTTCAATCCCTCATATTTTTTAGGAATTACATCGAGATTTATTCTGACACCATCGGCCAATTCTCCTACTGCGACTGAAACACCGCCGGCACCAAAATCATTGCTTCTTTTTATTATTTTTATTACCTCCGGTTTTCTGAACAATCTTTGCAATTTTCTTTCTTCAGGAGCGTTCCCTTTCTGAACTTCAGCTCCGGCAGTCTCGACTGATTTTTCATCATGTTCTTTTGATGATCCCGTTGCACCGCCGATCCCGTCTCTTCCGGTCTTTCCACCGACGAGAATAACAACATCTCCGGGAGAAGGTGATTCTCTCACAACATATCTCTTGGGGACTGCTCCGATAACAGCACCAACTTCCATTCTCTTGGCAACATATCCTTCATGATAGATCTCATTAACTATTCCGGTTGCAAGACCGATCTGATTTCCATAGGAGCTGAATCCCCTTGCGGCTTCTTTAGTGATTTTTCGTTGAGGAAGTTTCCCTGAGATAGTTTCTTCTATTCCCTTTCTGGGATCGCCGCTACCTGTTATTCTCATCGACTGATAAACATATGCTCTTCCCGATAGAGGATCTCTTATAGCTCCTCCCAGACAAGTTGCTGCACCTCCAAAGGGTTCTATTTCGGTAGGATGATTATGTGTCTCATTTTTAAACATAATGAGCCATTTTTCGGAATGACCGTCAACAACAACTTCTCTTTCTATGCTGCAGGCATTTATCTCATCGGAAATTTCAAGATCCATCAGTTCGCCTTTTTCACGCATTAACTTCATAGACATTGTTGCTATAGACATAAGTGTCAGATTTTTTTCTCCATAACCGTATAGATCGACAAAATCATTACTGAATGACCTATAGGCTTTTAACACCGGTATATTCAGTTCTGATTTTTCGATATCAACATTTTCAATCACAGTTTCAAATGTGGTGTGACGGCAATGATCCGACCAATATGTATCAAGTATTTTGATCTCAGTTTCGGTAGGGTCCCTTTTTTCTATATTTCTGAAATAATCTCTGCAAAATGCCAGATCTTCAGAGGATATGGATATCCCGTTCAATTTTTTGAACTCTTCGAGATCTTCATTCGACATTGAGATAAAACCGGTTATTTTTTCAATGTTTTTAAGTTTTTCAGTCTTACCTGTAAGTTCCCCGGGGATTTTATTTGAGGCTTCCCTTGAATCAACAGGATTAATAAGATAGTTTTTTATCTTACTTAATTCGGCCTCATTAATATCACCTGTAAAGATAAAAACTTTTGCCGTCCTGACTGTCGGTTTTTCTTTTAATGTCAATGTTTGAATACATTGTGCAGCAGAATCTCCTCTCTGGTCATATTGTCCGGGAAGATATTCGATCGATAGGGACAGTTTTGAATTTAGAAAAGAGTTATCATAAATTATTTTATCAACAGGAGGTTCGGATAAAACAGTTCTAACCGCAAGATTAAACTCATTACTGTTTAATCCGGAAATGTCATATCTTACCAGTACTCTTACATTTTCCAAAGATTTGATCTTTAAATTTTCTTTTAGATCTTTAAGTAATACTTTGGCTTCAATATTAAATCCGCTTTTTTTTTCTACATAGACCCTTTTTACATTTTCCATAATAGACCCTTATGGAAATTATATCACAGGGTATATGTTTTACCAGTTTTATTTACCGTCCCATCCGGAAAGTCTTGCCATTAACCACCAAAAAGCTTTTGCCTTATTTTCACAACTTTCATATGTTGTGTGAGCTGCCTCATCACCATGGTAATGAGGATGCTCCATAGGAATGCCGTTTTCAGTATATTGCTGACCGTTATACCAACAGTCAAGATCGGCAAAATCAAATAGAATCTTTTTATTGGCTTTGCAATAATCTCTTATCTGATTATTTCTGTCATATCTGTTTTGCTCGGGAGACTGAGCGTTTCCCGTCATATAGATAAAAGTTATGTTTGGAAACTCTTTTTCCAGCTGTGTCATCTTTTTCAAATAATCCTCTACTTTTGATGAAGAGTAGTAGTCCATCTGGGTGCACCATGCAAAAGCCGATACGTTAATATCATGAGCATTAATCATATTTCTTGTAATATTCATTGCATTTTCCGAATCCCAGTAGAGATCCGGAGTCACATATGTTTCACAATAATTATTTGTATATTGACCATCCATCATAGAGAGATAATCGGTTGTATCGGGCATATTACAATTATCATAATAAAAGTTGTATTTTGATCCCTGAATAGAACTATTTAAAAAGTTTCCGTTCATCAATCTTTCCAGACCTTCTATTATCTGACCTCCGTGAGAAGTGTGGCAATAATGAACCTTAATGGTTTCTTTGGCTTTCCGGATCCATTCGTCCGGTATCGAACTTAAATTTGTAGATAGATGGTTGATGATCAGTGACTCTTCATGCAGATTTGTTCCATTGTCGTCCGTTCCGTTTTCATCTTCATCGGATACGGAACAGGACACCGATAATATGAATATTAATATAAACAGAAAAATCTTGAAATATTTCATAAATTACTCCTTAATTATAAATAAATTTAAAGGAATAATATCTCAAAAAATATACTATAAGTTTTCTTCAAAATCTTTGAATATTTTCTTTGCACCGTTAATCATATCTTTAAGCGAAAATATCTTGTTAATGTCATCTGTAGTCAAAAATGACATTATCTTTTTGTCATTTAAAATCACTTCTTTGAACGCTTTCTTGTTATTCCAGGATATAAGAGCATTTTTTTGAACGAGTTCATAGACTTCCTGCCGAGCCATTCCCATGTCAAGAAGTGATGTCATCAGTTTTTGTGAAAAATATATCCCTCCTGTGATCTCAAGATTTTTTTTTATATTTTCAGGATAGACATTCAATTTATCTACAATGTATATCATGTCGTTCAGCATAAATGATGTGAGGTGAAAAGAGTCGGGAAATATTATTCTTTCTGCGGAAGAGTGAGAAATATCCCGTTCATGCCAGAGTAGATTGTTTTCGAGTGCAACAGAGAGATTTCCTCTTAAAACTCTTGCCATTCCTGAAATTCTTTCAGACTTGACAGGATTTTTTTTATGCGGCATTGAGGAAGATCCTTTTTGGTTTTTAGAAAACGGTTCTTCAACTTCAAGAACATCGGTTCTTTGAAGATGTCTTATATCAATTGCAATTTTTTCAAGTCCGGAAGCAAGAGAAGCAAGGGCAAATATCACCTCATAATGTCTGTCCCTTTGAATGATCTGAGTGGATACTTTGCATGGTTCCAGCCCAAGTTTTTTAAGTGCCTTTTTTTCTCCTTCTCTTGGAAAATGAATATAAGTACCGACAGAACCCGAAATTTTTCCAACTGAAATAGTTTTTAACGCATTTTGCAAACGCTCAATATTCCTGTTTAGTTCTTCAAACCATATAAGATATTTTATTCCGAAGATGACCGGTTCCGCATGGATCCCATGTGTTCTTCCAATAGAAACAATCTCTCTGTATTCAAATGCTTTTTTCAGCAATATTTTTTTTAGTTCTTCGGATTTTTTAATTATTATAATCAGAGAATCGCGTAACATTATTGAAAGAGCCGTATCAACTATGTCATATGAAGTGATTCCTTTGTGAATATATGCCGAATCCTTCCCGATGAACTCTTCGAGAGAGGTTAAAAATGCTATCACATCATGCTGTACTTTTTTTTCTATTTCATCTATTCGTTCCAAATCAAAGTCGGAATTTTCACGGATATTTTTCATGCTCTCTTCCGGTATCTCCCCATACTCATACCAGACTTCCGCAATTGCTATTTCAACATCGAGCCATTTTTTAAACCTTGATCTCCGGTTCCATATATCCGAGATATCTTTGACTTCGTATCTTTCAACCATTTTTCCTCTCTATAATTTATAACTTAAAAATTAACCGCTTTTTTAAGTGCATCATTGACAAGTTTGTCATATCTTTCCAATGAATAATTTTTATTACAAAATTCTCTTGCTTGTTTTGCTATCTTTTTTCCCTTTTGCCCCGATGCAATCTTTATTCCTTCCGCAAATTCTTTCGGCTCGGGTTTACATAAAATTGATATTTCCGGAGTGAGAGTTTGCGTGTGTGTGTAAAGATCAGTCGCAACGAGAGGTTTCCCGCTCTTTAAAAATGAGTATACCTTCAATGGAATATTTGTCCCGAGAATTCTCGGAGAGACAAGAATATCCGAAGACTCAAGGTAGTATGGAATCTCATCCGGCTCTTTCCTGCCAAGCAGAAGAACTCTATCTGAAATTCCAAGATTGAATGATCTTTCTCTTATATTTTCAATTTGTGATTTTTTCCCTCCGATTAAAATCAACTTAAATCTTTTATCAAGATTTGCAAAACTTTCGAGAAGCATAGGAATACCCTGGTATGTCTCAAGTGTGCCTGTATAAGTTATAACAATTTCACCTTTTTTTTTGATTTCGCTTTTTATCTTTTCTAAAAGATCTTTTTTTAGTTTTTCAGGGGAATCATCAATAAAATTTTCAATAATTGTCAGTTTATTCTTATCTGTTATTTTTGCCGCATAATCAAAAAGAGATTTACATATTACAATGACCGACCGGGCGTTATTCAGAGAGATCTTTTCAATATTCCTAAAAATACCCTTTATTATAGAGGATTTTGAAAATTTAAAATTTTCCATCTGCTGGACAAGAGAAGAATGCATATCATACAGGTGAGGGACCCCGAATATTTTACTTAGAGTTGCTCCCATTATATTTGCCTCTTCATGAGTATGGATCAGGTCATATTTGTGAAATAAAATTCTTCGAAAAGCACGGAAAAACAGAAAGAGATCTAAGAATAATTTTATCGGCGATGGACCGGTTTTTACAGATTTTACAAAAATAGAGCCGAATGATCTGAAAATCCTTAAATTTTCAATATTTTTATTTTCTCCGACGGGATATGTGACAAGGTCAATGTGATTGCCGAGACGACTTAGTGATTTTATCCTGAAATATTCTGAAAAGGGAGTTCCTCTCGGTTCAAAGAATGGTTCAGGGGCGATCATCAATATCTTCATCATTAAACCCCATTGTATCTCTTATTGTATAAACATTTTTATTTAATCCTTCATGATAAACTCTTGTCAGCATTTCAGCGAGAAGTCCGAGTGTTATTATCTGGAATCCGAGAAAAAGCAGAAGGACGGTAAATGTAAGGAGCGGTCTGTTTGCAGAGGCTCCGTTGAAATATTTTTCATAAGATATATATAATCCTGACAGAAATCCAGTCCCCATCATTATCAGACCAAGACTACCAAAAATCTGTAAAGGTCGGTACGAAAAAGAGAGAAGATATTTAATAGAGATCAGATCCAGTATTACTCTAAAAGTTCTTCCCAATCCATACTTTGACTTACCGAACATTCTTTTTCTGTGGTTGACCGGAACCTCAATTGATTTAATTCCTATCCTTGAAGCAATAGCCGGAATATATCTGTGCATTTCACCGTACAATTTTAAATTTTTAACAACATCTTTTTTAAAACCTCTTAATGTGCATCCGTAATCGTGAAGCTTTACACCGGTAATAAATGAGACTAGTTTATTACCGAAAAAAGACGGGAGTTTTTTACTTAAAAATTTGTCTTTCCTGTTTTTACGCCAGCCGTTAACTATATCGTAACCCTCTCTTACTTTATCTATAATCATTGGAATGTCTGCCGGGTCATTTTGGAGATCTGCATCCAGAGTAACTACTATTTCACCTTGAGAATATTCAAATCCGGCTGATATTGCAGCACTTTGACCAAAATTTTTTCTAAAATTAATAACTTTGACAAAGCTATCTTTTTTCGAAAGTTCTCTCAATTTTTCAAGAGAACCGTCATTGCTTCCGTCATTCACAAATATTATTTCGTGATTATCATATTTATCATTTAGGGATGTTTTGATTTCATCGTACAGGAAAGGTATGTTTTTTACTTCGTTAAATACCGGGATTACAATAGAGATTTGAATATCGTCATTCATCAATATAACCTAATTCCTTAAGTTTGTTTTTTATAATTTCTTTGTCTTCATGATTAATCTCTTTGGTTAGATTGATATCTTCCAAAGGATGACTCTTTCTCCCCAAGGGGATAATCCCCCACAATCTCTCATGAGAATAGTAAATTGCAAGTTTAAATATCATATCCAGTCCGCCGATCTCAAGAGCGGTGTCTATCCTTTCCGTAAGAAAATATGCAACGGAAGTAGTAATTATAGTTGCAATTATTCTCCAACTTATCGATTTTATCAAACTTCTAAATTTAGTTTCTTTCATTTTTCACCGTAAATGAATTTTAATTATACATTCTTTTAATTCCCATTTCAATATTTTTAAATCTCTGTTGTCCTATAAAACATGTTAATCTTAGTATGATTATTGTAAATATTATTGTTTTATTTGTGATTTAATTCCTGTTTGTTGTGTGATAAAATTATTATACGCGTCGTATATTGATGAAAACCGGAGATAATATTGAAATTTATTGTTTTAAATATTAAAATCAGTGTGTAAACAGGAGATCTTATGAAGGATGTGAATGAGCTGATATTAAAATTAAAGATTGAATTAAGTAAAAAAGATAAATCGGAAGGGTTTAATCTTGCAATAGAGTCCATAGCATCTTTTTATATGGAAAACTATAATTTGACTAAAAATGAAGTGGCTATTCTTCTGACAAATAAGGAAAAAACAATGCTCTCTTTTGCTCATCCGCCTTATCTTGTGAACTCGGGTATGATCCCTACGAATCTTGGGGAGTCTATAGCATCAAGAGTATATTCAACCGGAAGAGGGTTTATGGATAATAACCTTCAGCAACAGCGTCATCTCTTTATTTTTGAAAGTATTAAGACTCCTGAGAATAGAATTATTCCTATCTGGAAAATGATTTCGGCAAAGATTGGGTTTGAGGGTGTTCCGCTTGGTGTTGTTGAAATATCAAAAAGATCTGAAAAATTTCAGGATGCAGGTCCGGATTTTACTTTTGAAGATCTTCAGTTCCTTGAAGAGAGTATAAAAAAAGTTTCTCCTCTTTTAAAAGGTGTAATGCCTGAGAATTTTCTGGGTTTGGTAAGATGAAGAGACGTCTCAGGGAAATCCTTCTTGCCAAATCCGTTATATTGGGAAAAGAGTTTAGATTATCTTCAGGGAAAACAAGCAATTTTTATGTTGATGCAAGAATTACAACTCTGGATCCGGAGGGAGCGTTTTTAATAGGTAATCTTTTTCTTGAAATGATTAAAGAGTTTGAAGTTGATTCGGTTGGAGGTTATTCTATTGGAGCTGATCCTATTGTTTCTTCCATATCTCTCCTGAGTCATATCTCCGGGAATCCCATCCCCGCCTTTATCATACGAAAGACCGAAAAGTCTCACGGGACGGGAAAGCAGATTGAAGGAAATTTCAAGACGGGCGACAGTGTTGTTCTTTTTGATGATGTTGTGACTTCCGGCGGATCCATTCTGAGAGGTGCTGACGTTGTAAGAAATGCCGGTGGCAATATCTTGTCAATAATGTCGGTTATTGACAGAGAAGAGGGAGGGCGAGAATTAATTGAAGCGGCAGGATATAAGTTTTATTCGATATTTTTAAAAAAAGATCTTATTTGAAATTGCCTTGAAATCGGATGATGAAAGATAGCATTATCCCAACTCAAAATAAAAAAAATATTTCTTTTTTATTTATAGTTATGTTGTTTTTGGGGGTATTATCTCTTCCCGTCTGTAGAACAGTTTCCGTAAGAACCGCACCGGGGGATCAAAATGGAGAGAGGGTTTACTTTTTTTATAATATAAAGGCAAAAGTGATCCATAGTGGAAAAAAAGAGAGCTTCAGGGTTTCCCTCAAGTATAATTCTTTAGTTGATAGAATTATATTTCTTGGTCCGTTGAATCAGGTTTTGTTTAAGACTTTTATAACAGGAGAAGAGACATTGTTGATTATCCCGAACAAAAAAAAATATTGGAGGGGAAGTTTTTCAGATTTTTTATATAAATTCTGGAATATAGAAATGACATATAGTGAACTGAAGAACCTTTTGCTGAACAGAATACTTCCCCACAAAAAAATCGGGGAAAAATATCCCGAAATTAAAATATTAAAATTTAAAAAAAGATATACGCGTATTGATGTATCCATGAAGGATATTGTTCTTATATTTAAAGTACCTGTTGGGAAAAAAAGAATCGGAGTAATTAAAACGGAAAAGAATCTTTCCGGATATAAAAGATTTGAACTAAGCCAAATAAAATTTAATGGAAAATAGAAAAGAAATTATTCGGATTAGATCATTTGCCAAGATTAATATGGGACTTGAAATAGTAGGGAGGAGAAGTGATGGATTTCATGATTTGAAGACGATATTTCAGACTATATCGCTCTATGACATTCTTGAATTTTCCGAAAACAAGAGTGGTAACATTCAACTTTCGGGGAATCTCAAATCTGTTTCGTGGGATAAAAGCAATACAATTTATAAAATGGCGGATATTATTTATAGGAACTTTAATATAAAAAAAGGAATAAGTATTAAAGTAAAAAAAAAAATTCCTCCCGGAGCCGGACTTGGCGGGGGAAGCAGTAATGCAGCAGTTACTTTACTTTTTCTAAACAATTATTTTAAGCTTAATATTCCATTTTCCAATATGATTGCTCTCTCTAAAAGTATCGGAGCGGATATTCCCTTTTTTTTAATAGGAGGAACAGCTCTCGGCGAAGGAATAGGTGATCTGTTGACTCCTCTTGATGTTTTCGGGGAGAAAAAAATTGCAATTATTTTTTCCCCGAAAGAGGTTTCGACAAAACTTGTGTTTTCAAAAGTTAACTTGACAAAAAATGAACTAAAAAGTAAAATAGATATCTTTTTAAGTTCCGGGGATATTTCTGTTTTAGAGAATCAGTTGGAATTATCGGCATTCGGTATATTTCCGGAATTAGGTAGTGTAAAAACAATGATAGAGGATATGGGATTAAACTATGTGTCAATGAGCGGAAGCGGATCTGCATTTTTCTGTTTCCCGAATGGACAGCAGATTAAAGCTCTAAGAACGAAATTCCCCTCTCTTTTTATAGGGGAAACCTTAAACCGTAAAAATTATTTTAACAGGATTGGGGCGTCGCCAAGCGGAAAGGCATCGGTTTTTGGAGCCGATACTCGGAGGTTCGAATCCTCCCGCCCCAGGGAATAAAATGGATAAAAATAAATTTTTAGTCTTTTCAGGTTCTTCTAATATTGAACTTGCAAGACGAATAGTTAAAAATCTTGGGAAAAACCTTGGGAAAGCTAATCTCGGAGTGTTCTCGGACGGGGAAATAAGATTTCAAAGTCTTGAAAATGTAAGAGGTTCTGATGTTTTTGTCATTCAATCTTTCACGGATGATATAAATTTTCATATTATGGAAACTTTTTTGATGGCCGATGCTTTCAAGAGAGCTTCAGCAAAAAGAATTACGGCGGTGGTCCCCTATTACGCTTATGCCAGGCAGGATAGGAAGGATAGACCGAGAGTTCCGATTTCCGCTCGTCTTGTTGCCGATCTGCTTGAAACTGCCGGTTTTTCAAGACTTCTTTCCATTGATCTTCATGCAAATCAAATACAGGGTTTTTTTAATATACCGGTTGACAATCTGATGGCACTTCCGATATTTGCGAATCATATTAAAAAAATGAAAATAAAGGATCTTGTCGTAGTTTCTCCGGATGCGGGTGGAGTGGAAAGAGCACGAATTTTTTCTCAAAAATTAAAATCCGGACTGGCAATTGCAGATAAAAGAAGAGCTGAAGCCAATGTCGCGGAGATAATGCATATAATCGGTGAAGTTGAAAACAAGAATTGTTTAATTGTAGATGATATTATTGATACTGCCGGTACTCTCTCCGAGACGGTTAAAGCTTTAAAGAAGAAAGGTGCAAAAAAAGTATATGCAGCTTGTACACATGGTGTTCTTTCCGGCAAAGCAATTGAAAGGATTGATAAAGCTCCGTTGGAAAAACTTTTTATATCGGATACAATTCCACTTAAAGGAACTAAGAAAAATTGTAAGAAACTTGAAGTGTTATCTGTCTCCAATCTCTTTTCCAAGGCGATTGAGAGTATTCATAGAGAAACTTCGGTTTCAAAACTTTTCAAATAAATAGAGGTGAAAAAATGGAAAATATTATGAGTGTAAATGCTGAATCGAGGAAAGAGGTCGGGAAGCAGATTGCAAAAAGGTTAAGAAGAGAAGGAAAGATTCCGGCTATAATATATGGAGAGAATATAGAATCAATTCCTATTTCGTTAACATTATCGGATATCAAAAATATATTAAAATCTGAGATGGGTGAAAATACAATCCTTAGAATTCACAGGGATGATATGCAGGTTGATGCAATGTTAAAAGAGGTTCAATACGACTATCTTTCAACAAATATAATTCATGCGGATTTTATAAGAATAGATTTAAATAAAACGATTGATGTTAATGTTCCCATCCTATTGACAGGTGAACCGATTGGAGTCAGGGTTGAAGACGGTATTCTTGATTTTGTAAGAAGAGAGGTCGAATTAAGATGTATGCCGACGAAAATTCCTGAAAAAATTGAGGTTGATGTTTCGGAGTTGCATATAGGGCATTCTTTAAAGATAGGTTCTCTGGAAATTGATAAAGATCTTGAGTTGATTTCCGATCCTAATCTTGTTGTTTGTGCAGTTTCCGTGAAGGGTGCGGCTGAAGTTGAAGAGGTTGAAGAAGAAGAACTTGAAGAGGGTGTAGAAGGTGAAGAAGGTGAAACTACCGAAGGCGAAGAGGGAACCGAAAAGAAGGAAGAAGAGAAGAAACAAGATAAATAAAATAAAACTCTTTGCTTTCCCGTTGAATCGGGAAGGCTGAAAAACCGTAAGGAGGTAAAATGAACAGAGAGTATGAGATTGGATTTATTTTAAATCCTGAATCTTCCGATGAAGAGGTAAAAAAAGTTACCGACGGCATCGAAGATATTTTAAAGAAAGGAAAAGCCACAATTGAGAATGTGGATGATTGGGGAAGAAAAAAGTTAGCATATCCTATTGAAAAGCACGTTGAGGGAATTTATATCTTCTACAAGACAATGGCACCAGGTGATATCATCATGTCTATCGAAAGAAGATTGAAATTAAGTGAAAAGGTAATGCGTTTTATTGTTCTCAGACTTGATGATAAACTAAAGAAGACGAATAGACTTGAGAAGAAATGGAAAAGAATTGATAAATTCATTAAAAAAAGAGAAGAAGAGAGAGAAGCTGCCGAAGCAAAAGTCGAGAAAGTTCAAAGTGAAAAAGAGGAGGTAACAAATGAGAAGACCGAGTAAACCCGGATCAAGAACACAAAAAAAACAGTATTTTTCAAGAAGAAAATATTGCTCGTTCTGCAAAGAGAGAGTTAGATTTATCGATTATAAAAATGCTTCCGTGTTGGAAAATTATATTATGGAAACAGGAAAAATACTTCCTGCACGTGTCTCCGGAGTCTGTAGTTATCATCAAAAGCAACTAAGCAAAGCGATCAAGCGGGCAAGACATATGGCTCTGATCAAATTTGTGGAATCCAAGCGAGGGTAAAATGAAGGTTTTATTAAATAGTGAAATAGAAAATTTGGGGAACGTAGGGGATTTGGTAGAAGTAAAACCGGGTTATGCCCGTAATTATCTATTCCCGAGGAATTTTGCCATTGAAGTCACAAAACACAACATTGAGCTTTTGAAAAAAAAGAGAAAGAAGATTGACGAACAGATCGCTGTTGAAAAATTATCAGCAGAAGAATTAAAGAAAAGAATTGAAGAATTAAAAATTGTTATTATAAAAAAATCAGGTGAAAATGATGTTCTTTTCGGTTCTGTGACGACAATGGAGATTGAAAAAGAACTTGAAAAACTCGGGGTTGAAATTGACAGAAAAAAATTGCATCTTGATGAACCTATCAAAAAGCTTGGAAATTTTATATGCAAGATCAAACTATTCAAAGATGTGGAAGCTGATCTAAAAATAGAAGTAGAAAAAGAAGGGGAAGAGATAAAAGAAGAATCAGAATAAAAGTGAATAAATCTCCCGGGTTAGAAAGACTTCCTTCGAGTGATCAAGCTGAAAAAGCTGTTCTCGGAGCTATGTTTCTTAATAACAGTTATGTTGATACAGTTTTTAATGAGATTAATTCAGATGATTTTTATAGAGATTCTCATAAGACTATAGCAGCAACAATTTACCGAATATATGATGATGGCGGTAAAGCGGATATCCTTACAGTCGGAGAGTTTCTGGGCAAGGATGAGCTTAAATTTGTAGGTGGATATAGTTATTTAAATACTCTTACCGATGGTATCCCTGAAAATTTTGATATTTCCGAATATGTTAAAATAATTAAAGACAGATCAACTTTACGTAGGATTATCACAACATCCGCAGGTGTAATTAAAAACGGGCTTGAACCTAAAGCGGATATTCGTGATATTCTGTCAAAACTTCAGGAAGATCTGATAAAGATTGCCGGAACGGAAGTAGAAAGAGGGTTTGTTGATACAAAGACGCTTGTACCTGAAACGATAGATAGAATTAAAAAGATCCAGAAACACGGGGAGTCCGAAGGATTAAAATCCGGCTTTTACGAATTGGATGGTATGACAGGTGGCTTCCAACCGAGTGATTTTATTGTTATTGCTGCAAGGCCATCTATGGGGAAAACTGCTTTGGGATTGAATATTGCCACAAATATGGCGGTTAAAAACGGGAAATCTATAGCTTTTTTTTCTATTGAGATGTCTCGCAGGCAGATAATGACGAGAATTCTATCTTCTGAAGCAGAGTTGAATATGAGTGCACTGCTTAGAGGTAAATATCCGCTCAACAGGCAGGAAGAGAAAAGACTTGAACTTGCTGCCGAAGTTCTTATTAAAAGTAAAATATATATAGATGATTCTCCTTCATTATCAATTCTTGAGATGAAGACAAGAGCAAGGAGGATCAAGAGAGAATTCGGTCTTGACATTGTTTTTGTAGATTACCTTCAGCTTATGAAAGTTACTGGAGAAAAATTGAGAAGAAATGATTCGAAAGCTCAGGAAGTTGCGGTTATTTCAGCTTCATTAAAAGAACTTGCTAAAGAACTGGATATTCCTGTTGTTGCACTTGCACAATTAAACAGAGCACCTGAACAGAGGGGATCTAAGATTAAGTATCAACTTTCCGATCTTAAGGAGAGCGGTGCGATTGAGCAGGATGCGGACCTTGTGATGTTTCTTCATAGAGATGAACAAAATGACAAAGATACTGAGAGAAAAGGAATTGCTGACCTGATAATTGCAAAACAGAGAAATGGTCCGACAGGGAAAATAGAATTGGCATTTATTGATAAATATACAAAATTTCATAATTATGATTCGACAGAGGATTTTTTTAAGCCTTGATTTTTATGTTGGAAAAATTATTGCTGCCATACCTTTATGGAAAAATATAAGGAGAAAGAAGGTTTTACTCTGATTGAACTTTTGATAGTCGTTGCAATTATAGGCATAGTCGCTGCAATTGCCATACCGAATCTTCTTGTCGCAATTCAGAAAAGTAAGCAAAAAGCAACTATAGGAGACATTAAAACAATTGGAAATGCAATTGGAGCGTATTCAACCGACAACTATTATGCTCCGGCAGATCTGTCATTTGGTCCGACTTCAGTTAGAATTCTTTATATAAGAAATTTCCCCACAACCGACTCATGGGAGTATGAGTGGAGTTATACGAGAAATAATAGCGATCCGAGTGTATATTCTATTGCTTCGGGAGGGAAGGATGGAACTTTTGCCGGATGGAATCAGAATGGATATTATATAATGAATTCTTATTTTGATTTTAATTATGATATAATTTTTTCAGTTGGAATATTCGCATACGGTCCGAGGATAAAATAAATTTGTATATTGCCAACCGGGTTTTAACAAAATTTGTCAATTAATATGACAATAAATTTAAATTTTCCTATAAAAGAATATGAACTTAACTTTAATAACAAGATTTTTTATTTGGCAAGTTTCTTGCACTACAAAAGTACTAATAAAAGGAGGAATAAATGAATAAAAAAGGTTTTACATTAATCGAACTGCTGATTGTTGTTGCAATCATAGGTATTGTTGCTGCAATTGCCATACCGAATCTGCTTACAGCTATTCAGAAAGCTAAGCAAAAATCAACAATGGGAGATATGAAGTCTATAGGAACTGCCGTTGAATCTTATATGTCAGACAATTATAGAGCTCCTGATAATTTAGGTGCTAATAGTGGTCTTGAACCATTTCATATCAAAAGGCTGCCATTGAATGACGGATGGGGAAATGCATGGGGCTATACCGTAGGCGGTATTACTAATGATGTTTATTCTATAGGTTCCGGCGGAAGAGACGGAAGTAATGCCACAGGAAGTTTTAGTACAACTGGTACTTATATAGTTAATTCTTTAGCTGGATTTGATAATGATATCGTTTTTTCAAACGGTACTTTTACCTATGGTCCAAGAGTAAAATAGTTCGATAATAAAAAAAGCGGCTGAAATTTTTTTCAGTCGCTTTTTTTTTACTTTTTTTCATTAACTATTTTGTTTAAAAAAATATTTTTTATTTTTATTGTTTTATTTATTTTTTTACTGGAATATTCATTCAGTATCATAAGAGTAGATTTTATAATTTCATTTCTCTATTTTTTCTTTTTTTTCATTATTTTTACTTTTTTAAGAAATTATAGTTTTAAAAAAATATTACCTGTAATAACAGGTTCGGTTTCTTTAATAATTTTTATTTATGGAATTGTTCAAAAATATATTCTTTTTCCGATCTATCTGAATACATTTTTTTCAGGTGCGGAAACTTTTCCAGCTGCTTATATAGAAAGGATCAAAACCGGAAGAATATTTTCTATCTTTACTTTGCCTACTCAATACTCCTTTATTTGTTCGATTTTAATAATTCTTATTTTTCACTATCTAATTAATTCCAGAGGAGTAAAAAGAGTATTCTGGACAATTCTTCTTTTAGCAGGATTTTTTAATCTTGTACTTTCAGGGTCATTTTCATCTGTTTTATATATTTTTGTCGGCTTCACTATGTATTTTTATTTTTCCGGGTTTTTAAAAAAAGAGTATATTGCACCATTTTTGATGATTCTTTCACTCCTTGTTTTTATAATTACAGGAACAAGATTTTCAGAAGCAAAAAAACTCGAACCAATTAAGCTTAGGTTGTCAAATTGGAGCCAGGCAGTTAGAATAATAAAAGAGTATCCTTCTTTTGGTGTCGGTATGGGGAATTATGCAAATGTTATTCCTATGTATATAAAATCCGGTGAAGCAAGATCAATATATGCACATAATTTCCCATTACAGTTTATTGCGGAGAATGGAATTTTTGTGTCAATATTTTTAATATTGATCTTGTTATTAAATTTTCAAAAACTATATTCGATTACTTCAGAGTCAAAAAAGATTTTTCTCCCGTTGTTCTCTATTTTTATTTTATATAATCTTATAGATATAGGACTATATTTTTTTTCATCTGCAATCATTGGAGTTATTATATTGTCACAAATGTATAGGAAGGAGAATGTACATAATAAACTTGTCGGAAGTGTAATGATTATTGTCTCCATTCTATATATTTTTATAAATTTTTCATCATCATATACAAGGGATGGAAATCTTCTAATGAGTCAAAAAAAATATAATGAATCTTTTAATATGTATAAAAAGAGTATGTTTTTAAATAAATTTAATTATAAAAACTTTAACGGTCTGGCAACACTTTGTCTTATAAAGAAGAAATACGAAAAAGCGGAGAAAACAATTGGAACTTCTTTGAAATATAATTTTGAATCGGGATATTCACACTATGTCAAGTCAAAGATTTGCCAAATTAATAAAAAATATTTTTCTGCTTTGTGGCACTCATTAATGGCTGTACACTTTAACAGAGAAAATGGAATGTATAGGAAGTGGAGTCTTTATATGAAATCAGAGCTTTCAAGATTTTTAAAGGATGATTTTACGGATAAAAAGGAAAAATATTGATGGATATTTCAGGATTTATTTTCAGGTTGAAAATGTTTAACGAAGATATAGAGTTTTTTTCAATTCTGATATTTTTACTTTTCTTCCCTGAAAAAACTTCTGTTTTGTATTATCTACTGTTTGCTTTTCTAATTGTGATTTTTTTGACAAGAAAAATTTTAGTTTCAAAAAACATAGGATCTTCAGGATTTACGATTTTCTTATTAACCTTTAACATTATTTTAATCACAACTTCTTTTTTTTCTGTCTATCTGCTGAATTCAATACTCTTTTTTTTTGATATTTTTCTAATCTCATTCTATTTCTTATTTGGTTTTCATGAGACAAGTGGAGATGGGAAAAGGATTACGAATATTGCATATTTGATATCATTTTTTTCATTTGTTCAGATATTGATATTTTTTATAACGGGAAGTAATACTTTCTTTTTTAAAAATCCTATCTTATCGGGAGTGCTGTCGGGATTTGCAATCTTAATACTTCTTTATAACTTAATGGAAATATTTAAACTCCATGAATTTGCTTTTATTATTATTTCAACTATTGCATTATATATTTCCGGCTCAAAAGCGGCATTTCTCGGAGTAATTTTTTTTTCATTTATTATGATACTTATAAAGAAAAAAAAACTGATTCCGATATTTATCTTTCTTATTGCCGTTACTTTTATAATCCCAAATCCAATCAGAAATATGTTTGTTAAATCGGTATACAATGATCCTTACTCAAAAAACAGAATCGATATCTGGTTGCTATCCGCAAAAATGTTTACAGCATTTCCCTTTACGGGTGTAGGTCCGGATAATTTTGGTGAAGTTTCACAACAATTTAATTTTAAACAATTAAAAGGGCCGGCAAATTATTTTAAAGTTCCCAGATCTCCTCATAATGATTATTTAAAAATAGTATCGGAGAATGGAATCTTTGGATTGATATTTATCATTATGTTTTTCTTTTTTCTGTTTAGGAGAATATTGTCCGGAGCTGTTTATGATATAAAAAAGATTCTTGTTTTATACCTACTTTTTCAATCCTTTCTGTTTAATATTATCTTTAAAACATTTTTCTTTTTTTTATTCTTATATTTACTGAGAAGTTTGTTTCCCGGAACAAAAAAATATATCTCAAATTCTCCAATTCTCAAGCTATCTATTTTTTCCATCCTTTTTATCACGATAATAGCCGGATATATTTTCCCCTATATTTCAGATTCAAAATTAAATAAAGTAAAAATGGAAATAGAAGATTCGGTGAATTTAATAAATCTTGAACAGAGTGCAAAGTTAAATCCGCTTGATGCAAAAATATATTATATGAAAGGTGTAATAAATTTTAAGATGTTTAATGAAAATTCAAATCCGAAATTTTTTTCAAATGCACTTTATAACTTAGAGAAGGCAAAAATATTTAACGGATATTTCCTTAATTCATATCTTCTTGAATCCGATATTTTCCTTTCCATATTAAAGAGAGGGATCAAATATACAGGGCTTAAAAATGAGATACTTGCTCCGCTTGATCAATATTTGATATATAATCCGTTTGATCCGTTTGTGGTTCTTGAGAAGGCAAGTATAAATATGAAGTTCGGTGATTTGAAACAGGCTGAAAAGGAAGCTGTAAAAGCTCTTAAAATTGAACCTGATTTTATATCGGCAATATATTTTCTTCAGAAAAATTTCAATTATTATGAGTCAGATCATTTATTTAGTAATAAAGTTGAAAAAATCAGGAAAAAGATAAAGGGAATGCATTTTAAAAAAGGAACATATCTCTATTCTATTTTTAAAATTCCGGATGAAATGAAAAAAAAATATTTATTAAAATGATTTATCTGTTTCTCGCAACTCTTATATGGTCGTTTTCTTTCGGGCTTATAAAGGAATATTTA
>Ga0256845_1000864_pt1 | contig 26086 bp, 23 predicted proteins | sample RiftiametaG_FD_189101 | JGI IMG/M metagenome (GOLD analysis project Ga0256845, IMG submission 189101) | Tube worm associated microbial communities from hydrothermal vent at the East Pacific Rise, Pacific Ocean - Riftia | ecosystem: Host-associated > Annelida > Integument > Unclassified ... | reverse complement strand
GGACTGGTGAAATACCTCGTCAATAACCGCAAACACGCCACCTATTGGAACTCCACCCGCGACACCGCCTACTGCATCGAAGCCATTGCCGACTACATGCGCGCCAGTGGCGAAAACAACCCGGACACCGAAGTCACCGTGCTGGTCGATGCTAAGGAGATCAAAACCGTCAAAATCACCAAAGACAATCTCTTCTCCTTCGATAACAAAGTCGTCATCGCAGGCGATGCGTTGGCAACTGGCGAACACAAAATAGAAATCAAAAAATCCGGCACCGGCCCACTCTACACCAATGCCTACCTCACAGTCTTCACCAAAGAAGACTTCATCACAAAGGCAGGACTGGAAGTTAAAGTGGATCGCGCTTATTACAAATTAGAGCGAATCGCCGCCACCGAAGACACCGCCGGCACCAGCGGACAGATCGTCGAACACAAAGTCGAAAAATACAAACGTATCCCACTGAAATCCGGCGACATGTTAGTCAGCGGAGACCTCGTCGAGGTGGAGCTCCACATCCACAGCAAAAACGACTACGAATACCTGATGTTTAACGATTGGAAACCGGCCGGTCTCGAAGCCGTCGACGTCCAAAGCGGCTACACCAAAAACGGCATGGGAGCCTACATGGAAATGCATCACGAAAAAACATCCTTCTTCATCCGTCGGCTCATGCGTGGATCCCACAGCCTAAAATACCGACTCCGCGCCGAGATCCCCGGAACCTTCAGCGCCCTCCCCACCCAAGCCGAAGCCATGTATGCCCCCGAGCTCCGCGCCAACTCGAATGAAATGAAGATCAAAGTAAGATAGGTCTCCAAGACCTGTCATCTGCCTATCCCTGATCAACCGTGGCGGCGGTTTCCAACCGCCTCGCCCCAATCACCCCACCAAAAACAGCGCAACCCAAGTAATTCTAAAAAATTCTGCAAATTCTGTCGAGCGCCGCAGGCATCAACCAATCGCTCGACAATTCCCAACCCATCAACGACAGACCATCCATCCAACCTGTCACTCGTCCCAGTGCTCCATCCACCAGGCCAAGCTATCGACCCATGCCGCGCATGCATGGTGGTGGAGGCCGGGGCCGACGCTAATTCACCGGCATCAAGGAGAAGAGCAAGCTCATTCGCGAAGCCATGGCGGCTCTCGTTTCTCGGGAAAGTGGCATCCGACTCGCCAAGCTAGGCGGCACCTGCCCAGACATCCAAGAAGTTTCACGAAGAAAAACGGAATCATGATTCTCGTGGACACCTCCATCTGGATTCACCACTTCAGAGAATCCAATGAAACACTCTGCCATCTTTTGGCCCGTGGCCAAGTTTACACACACCCTTTCATTCTCGGCGAACTCCGCTGCGGAAACCTTCCGAAGAGAACTCAAACCTTACTAGACCTCTCTTCACTCCCTCAAGCTAAACCGAGCCTCGACATCGAAGTCAACAAGCTCATCGAATCCCGCCAACTCATGGGAAAAGGCATCGACTACATCGATGCCCACCTTCTCGGCAGCACTTTAATTTCAGGCTTATCACTTTGGACTCGAGATAAACGACTCCACCGCATAGCAGACACCCTCCTCTGCGCCCATCATGCATAAAAACCAACACGCTCTGCTTTTTGCGCATGGGGATAGGCTCCCATGATTCTCCTGCCTGTCGTCTATTGTATTTTCTCCAAAATCCCCTCACCTCAGAAATAGAACATCAGCCGTTCACCTCAATAGCCGTGCCTCACCTCTCGCTTGGGCATCCTCTGGACTGAGAACAATACGGCGATCTTTGAGCAACAAACCTGGGATCTGTTCCAACTTCACCTTTTCTGCCACGTAGGCGCGGCCGACAGCATTGTTATTGTAATCCATCAATCGCTCGTAGTGCGTATTCCCTGGCTTCGACTCCTGCGCATCGGTTGCAAAGTGGGCAAACTCAGGACCAAATGCCTCGGTCAGCATAAAACTCCACATCGTGTGGCGCAGCGCATCCTGCTTCCAGTGATCCCCTGCGTAATAAAGCAACGAAATCTCACGCGCCCTCGATGTAATCAAAGCGATATAAGGCACGCGAAGCGGAAAGTAGGATACCATAGCCACCTGCTCATCAGAAAGGCTGACTTTCATCTCCTTAGCCACCCCCCTGATATCCTCATCGCTGAACCGAAGACGAAACTCATCTCCCCGGCTCTCCGTGTAAATCCTCGCGGGCACATTTTTCTCATTCACCTTGATCTGTACCTTGCCGCTAAACACAAATTTCCCCGTGGTCACATTGTCATGGAAGAGCGTCGTCAGGCTCTTAAGTAAATCATGCACAGCCTTACGAGGGTGCAGCAGCGAAATATCGGAGAGCATCACATTGCCCTCGGTAAAGCTATCAAAGGGAATATCCTTCGGCATGTCAGACTCATGAAATGAGGTCTCGAAATTCAGCACTAACACCCGACCTCTCAGCTTAAAGAGATCTTCCAAGTTCACCTGCACTTTATCACAGCGAAAGGATGACGAAAGTCGGTGTCTATCACCGGGAACCAAGTCAAAATCCACTGAGATATTTTTAACCGTCACCTTATGGAACCAAGGTGAAATCTTAGGGCGTTCGTATTCGATGTCATCGATATACACCCCCATGCTCCTCGCCTTCACCTGCACTTTTTGCACGACGGCCTTCGCAATCATCGGAGCGGCAACACTGGCAATCACCCAGATAGCCAGCCACACAAAGATCAAAATCAGCAACCATTTACGAACGCTCGGGAAATATTTAACCATGACAGAGTGATTGAAGGCGGAGCTTAACACAAATCCCCCGCTTTGGCACCGCTAATTTGATCAAACTCGCGCCGAGACATTCTTAGCTCTTGACTCTGATCTCTTGTCTCTTGATTCTCAAACCCATGAACGTTCTCGTCGTAGGAGGCGCAGGCTACATCGGCAGCCATTGCGTCAAACAGCTCCAAGCCGCCGCCCACACTCCCTTTGTTCTCGATAACCTCGTCTACGGCCACCGCTCCGCTGTCGCGGATGACATCCCCTTCTTTGATGAAGACCTCGGTAACCGCAGTGCCGTCGCCAAGATCCTCAAGGACAATAAAATCGACGTCGTCATGCACTTCGCCGCTTACGCTTATGTCGGAGAGTCCGTCACGGAACCCCTCAAGTATTACGAAAATAACGTCGGCAATACCATTCAACTACTGCTCGCCATGCAGGACGCCGGAGTCTCCAAATTTGTCTTTTCCTCCACCTGCGCGACCTATGGCGTCCCCCAGTCGCTACCGATCGTAGAAGACCTACCCCAGTCCCCCATCAACCCCTACGGCCAGACCAAACTCCAAGTCGAAGCCATCCTCAAGGACCTCGCCGCCATCGGCAAAATTTCCTCCGCTGTATTCCGCTATTTCAATGCATCTGGAGCTGCTGAAGACGGCAGCATCGGCGAATGCCACGATCCTGAAACCCACCTGATCCCACTCGCCATCGATGCCGCCACCGGTAAGCGTGGCGCACTCAAAATCTTCGGCACCGACTACCCAACGCCCGACGGCACCTGCCTACGCGACTACATCCACGTCGATGACCTCTCGCGCGCCCACATTGCCGTCTTTGATCAGATCGAGGCCCCAAGCACCTTCGTGCACTACAACCTCGGCACCGGCAGACCCACCTCCGTCCGAGAAATCCTCGATGCTGTGGAAAAAGTCACCGGCCTCCCCGTGCCTGCAGAAGAAGCACCACGCCGCGCTGGCGACCCCCCATCCCTCTACGCCGATAACACCAAAGCCCGCAAAGGCCTCGGCTGGGAACCCCAGCACATGGACATCGAGTCCACCATCGCCACCGCCTGGAAATGGCACCAAAGCAACCCCGAGGGTTACGGCGCCTGAACCTCATTCTCCCGACCGTCAAGACGCTGAGCCTCGTAGAGCTCTCGGTAGATCGCGTCACCCGATAGAAACGGCACCGTTATAAGATCCGCCATGGCGCATTGCGCCATCCCAAAATACTCAAATATACTCTGTGAATCTTGAGCAATCCAACCCTAGAATACATTCACCAACTTTAACGGCTGAGCCTCAGCGGCTTCCCTCAAATCTAAACACTCCAACCCAAGCAACTTCCATGACTTCTCACCTTCACTACTGCCAAGATCACTTCGCCTTCTCCCGCCGAAAAACCCGAGAAATCATGGTCGGCAACGTCGGCATCGGTGGCGATAACCCAATCCGGGTGCAGTCGATGATTACTTCCGACACCAAAGACACGGAGGCCTGTGTGAAACAAATCCTCGACCTAGCCGAGGCCGGATGTGAGATTGCCCGCATCACAGCGCAAACCAAAGTTTACGCGGCCAATCTGGAAAACATCCGCGATGGCGTGCGCGCTGCCGGATGTGACATTCCACTCGTCGCCGATATCCACTTCAAACCAGACGCCGCATTCGAAGCCGCCAAATGGGTAGAAAAAATCCGCGTCAACCCCGGCAACTACGCCGATAAAAAGAAGTTCGAAATCCGAGAATACAGCGATGACCAATATGCCGAGGAACTTGAGCGCATCCGCGATGACTTCACTCCATTGGTTGAACTCTGCAAAGAGTTAGGCCGCGCCATGCGCATAGGCACCAACCACGGCTCCCTCTCAGACCGGATCATGAACCGCTACGGCGACACCCCACTCGGCATGTGCGAGAGCGCCTTCGAGTTTGCCCGCATCGCACGCGATCTCGACTACCACAACTTCTGTTTCTCCATGAAGGCCTCAAACCCAAAGGTCATGATCGAAGCCTACCGCTTACTCGTCGCCCGCCTCGAAGACGCCGGCCCCGATTGGAACTACCCCATCCACCTTGGCGTCACCGAAGCTGGCGACGGCGAAGACGGACGCATCAAATCCGCCATCGGCATTGGCTCGCTGTTAGCTGACGGCGTCGGCGACACCATCCGCGTCTCCCTCACTGAGGACTCCGTCTATGAAATCCCAGTAGCCCAAGCCATCATTTCCGGCATTCAGAACTCCCACCTCCTCACCGACCCCACAGGAGCCCAGCGCGGCACCCTGAGCTATGACCCCTTCAGCTACAGCCGACGCAAGAGTCATGAGATCGAAATCAACGGCCACAAGTTAGGTGACCACAATACCATCCGCGTCTTTACCAGCCGTGAAAAATGGGATTTTCTAGGTGAAAAAGTGGGCCAACTCGGCGACTTCAACCCCGAAGCCGTAGCTGAGGACACCGCCATCGTCTCAGTGGACCCATACGATACCGATGCCGTGATGGCGATCAACGCCGTGGAAACACCTCAGCTTGTCACCGTTGCCGATGGCGCTCATGATGCAGCAGACATCCATGCCTTCCGTTTACTCGCGAACAAACTAGCCGCCCATCACCTGATCCTCCTCAAAGACACCCTAACTCCCGCTACCGAACCAGCGAAAGACTCTCTATCCATCCTACTCACAGCATCGCGGAACATCGGCTCACTCCTCTGCGATGGCATTGGCGATGCCATCCTCATCCAGGGTGAATACGATGCCGAAAAAAGCCTCAGCCTCGCCTACAACATCCTCCAAGCCGCAGGATCCCGCATTTTCAAAACCGACTACGTCGCCTGCCCATCCTGCGGTCGCACCCTGTTCAACCTTCAAGACACCACCCAGAAAATCCGCGCCGCCACCGGCCACCTCAAAGGAGTGCGCATCGCCATCATGGGCTGTATCGTCAACGGTCCCGGAGAAATGGCCGACGCCGACTTCGGCTACGTCGGAGGAGCCCCCGGAAAGATCAACCTCTACGTAGGCAAACAAGCGGTCAAATTCAATATCCCCGAAGAAGAAGCCGTCGAGCGCCTCACCGACCTCATCCGCGAACACGGCAAATGGGTGGAGGCATCATAGAGGCCAGAAGTAATAATCAAGAGACCAGACGCACAGATGAACCAAACAAAACCATGAAAATCAAACATCTCATCCCCCTTATTCTCGCCCCTGTTTTTCTCACCTCATGTGAGAAATCTGAAAAGAAGGAAACAAAGAACACTCCAGAGAAAATGGCACCAAAATCAACCCCAACCAGCGCCAAACAACAACCTAAGAAAACAGGAATCCCCGCTGTGGAAGCCGCCCGACACGCAGGGGACGTGCTAAAAAGAAACGCCCAGAAGTCACAAGACCTCCTCGACAACTCGAAGTAACAATCCACCAAAGGGAACTCCGCCCTTAACCAGGCCAAAGACCAGTCCAAATCCAAGCATACAAAACAAACTTAACCTCCAGCGAATGCTCCGGAAAAAGATATCAAATGAATAATCGATGAGATTGACACCTGCGCAAACAACATAAAGAAACGGACTAAAGAAAAGAATCAATGCCGCGGAGCGCTGAGGAGCGGAGGAAGTAGAACCTTCTTAAATTTCTTAAACATCGCAACAAAGGGAGCCTACAAAATTCGGCTATCGAGATTGAACACCTGCCCTGAAGTATTCGGCATTTGATGATGGAGGAAGTTTACAAAATCAGCCACCACCTGCGGCGTGTTGAATCGGCCTAACACATGACCCGCCCGCGCCGCATCTTTAACCGAATCCGATAATCCCTCAGTCATGCGCGTTTCTAAAAATCCGGGTAAGATAGCATTCACCCGCACATTGCGCGGCCCGAGTTCTCGGGCCATGGATTTCATCAGGCCTAGCATGGCGGCTTTGGACGCCGCGTAGTTCGCCTGGCCAATAGGTGGATGAATCGCCGAGAAGCTCGAGATTAAAACAATGTGTCCGCCGCGGCGCTTAACCATCCCTCGTGATACCTCTCGGGAACAGCGGAAGGAGCCTTTCAGGTTCACTTCCATCAGCCTATCCCAATCTTCAGCCGTCATGCGCAGCAAGGGTTTATCTGCGGTCTCACCCGCATTACAAACCAACAAATCCACCTCCCCTATTCCAGAGAAATACGCCTTCACCTTCCCTGAATCTGAAACATCTAACTCGCCCCGCCCCGGAGCCATCACCTCCATACCGGCGGAAACCAAAGATGCCGAAAGTGCTCTACCGAGACATCCTTCAGCACCTGTAATAACGGCTTTGGCTGTATTCATATCTTATTTCAAATAACGAGTATTATAAATACAACCTTCATCCATCCGCATAGCGGACAAATCTTTACACCAGCATGAGGGCCGGATTCTCAATGAGCTTCTTCACCTCATTGATAAACTGGGCGGCAACGGCACCATCGACCACACGGTGATCACAGCTGACTCCGATGTTCATGCGCAGACCGGGAACAATCTGACCGTCTTTGACGACGGGCTTCTCAACAATGGCACCGATACTGAGAATCAGAGCCTGAGGCGGGTTGACGATCGCATCAAAGCTCTCGATCCCCCACGCTCCGAGGTTGGAAATCGTGATGGTTCCTCCGTCGAACTCGTTAGGAAGAAGCTTACCATCGCGGGCACGGACGGCCATCGCTTTGACTTCTTGGGAAATTTGCAAGATCGACTTACTGGCCGCATCCTTGATCACGGGAGTAACCAAGCCATCGTCCACAGCAATCGCAACCGACACTCCGATTTTTTCAAACTCAACAATGCTGTCGCCGTTGAAGGCGGCATTCACAGCAGGCACGGTTTGTGCGGCACTGATCACGGCTTTGATCACAAAGTCGTTCACGCTGTATTTGTTACCGTGGGTCTGCTCGGCCTGCGCGTTGACCTGCTTGCGCAGAGTCATCAGAGCTGCGGCATCGGCCTCTAGGTGGAGGTAGAAATGAGGAATGGTTGTTTTAGAGATCAATAGACGATCCGCGATGATCCGGCGCATCGTGCTAAGCTGGACAGTTTTATCTGCTGAGCCAACCGTAGGCAGCAGAGCCTTGGAGGCTGGGACTGCGGCGGCTGGAGCTGCCACTGGCGCAGCGGCAGGTTGAGATGCGCGAGCCGAAACAGGAGATGGGGTAGCTGCCGGCGCGGGAATAACGACGCCATCAGAGCCACCAACGTCAGCTTTGACAATGCGACCACCAGGGCCACTGCCTTGAACCGTGGTCAGGTCAATACCCTTGGCCTCGGCAATTTTACGAGCGAGCGGGGAAACACTAACGCGATCACCAGAGGCGGTAACGATAGGTCCGGATGACGCTGATGGAGATATTGAAGGAGCTGCAGCAACAGGCGCCGGGGCGGCGACTGGAGCTGAGGTGCTGACGGCAGCAGGTGCTGCGCTAGCTCCCGCCGTTTCACCTTCTTCGAGAATGATGCCAATGACAGAACCCACAGGAGCCTTCGCTCCCTCTTGCACAAGGATTTCAGTCAGTGTGCCCTCGTCAAATGCCTCCATTTCCATGGTGGCTTTATCGGTTTCGACCTCTGCGATGATATCGCCGATTTCGATGGAATCTCCAACTTGCTTGTTCCACTTAATCAGGGTGCCTTCCGTCATCGTGTCGGAAAGCTTGGGCATTTCAATATTAATAGGCATAGAAAATTCTGGGTATCTTGGGGCAAAGGAATGGGGCGAACCGGGCTAATAAGCAAGCCCAATCGCCCCGAAACTTTGGCATACCGGATCACATCCGGCACCTCTCTGAGTGACTCAACCTTAGTGATCAAGGTAGATGTAATTCTGCCAACTCTTCATTCGGAAAAGAATCTTCCGCATAATGGCCACATGGTGCATGTGATCCGAATAAACAGCCACCTCTGCATAAACTCCATCGGGCAGGATATACTCACTCAGGTCATCGTCTATCTTGACCATCACCGGCACCATGGCCGCACCTGCCGTCACCAGCTCTCTAGCTTTCATTAATTTCCCCGATGCCTGAAGCTCACCTTCCCCTAAAGCTGGCTGAGTCTGCACCACTTCCGCCTTAAAAACTCGCCCAGGAATACTGGGAAACATGATTTCAGCCTCGTATCCCGCCTTGAGGCGCTGCATGGAATTTTGACGAAAACTGGCGACCACAAAATGATCCTCGCTCGGCACAAACACCATCGTTGGAGCCAAAGGCAGAGGCACAGCCATCATTCCCGCCCTGACTCGAACATGGGTGACATAGCCACTGGAAGGAGCCCTGACAATGCAGCTGTCCAAATCAAATTGCGCACGCTCCAAGTCGGCTGTCCGCTGCGCCATCACCTGAGTTTCCTGAGCTCTGAGCTCCAAGACACTGCGAGAGAGATTCGTTTTACTCTGAGTCAAGCCAGCTTCCGCTGAGACATAAAATTGATATTTATTCTCAAGCTGCCTCTCGGAAACAGCTGCGGCGGATTTCTTGGTGCGTTCATAATCCTGCTTTGTCCGATCATGTTTCGCCTGCGCCATCGCCACGGTCGACTTCGCAAGCTCCACAGATTCTTTCAATTGAGCAATTTGAGCCTTGGCCAAATCCAAAGCCGCCTGCTTCTGCGCCACCACCTGCTTGAAGGGCTTAGGCTCGATTTTAAAGAGGACATCCCCTTTTTTCAAAGGAGTATTCGGAATCACGGGAACCTCAACGATTAAGCCACGCACATTAGGCATGATCGGAGTAGAGATAAATGCCCGGACCGCCGTGCGAGAATGGGGGTGATTGTAGTTCATCAGCATCAGCAAGGTGCCAATCAGAATAACGCCACCAAGAATGGCGGTAGGAACCGTCCACTTGTTGAGTGGAATTTTAAAGATTTTGAAAACGGCAGTGCAAAAAGCAGCGTAGGTAAGAATAAGTAAAAGATCCATTGATTTGCAGGTAAATAGTTACTGGTAGTGAAATGAGAACGTGTGATCCGTTGATTAAGATTCAGATTTAGATGATTCTGCTCCTTGAGTAGCACCCTTGAGCTCAGCCACTTCCTGGCGAAGCTCCTTCATTTGTTGTTGCAGCTCCAACACTGCCTGCTCTTCGCTTTCAGGCTCGCCGTTGGAATTCACAAAACCCCACCCACGATCCTCGCGGTAAAGCGTCGCCCAAATCCAGAGAAACGGCCAAATAATATGCAGGGTGAGCAAGCTCACCCATCCGGCGACATTGATCGCATCCTGATGCGGATGATTCCGTTTGTGGGCGATTTCATAAGGGATGTCGTGAATCGCAATGATTCCATAAAAAATGATGAACACCACCGAGACCAATATTCCGAGAGCTACGTAGTCTAAAGCCATAAAAATGATTTGTTATTAAGTTAGTATCAGAAAGGTCAATCAAAGTAACGAGTGGCCTTTATCCGATTACTTATCATAGCCTCCTACAGCAAACACTCAAGGTTTTATTCAGATTCAGATTTTGCTAACTTCCCAAGACGCCCAATCGCCGCCGCCATTTTATTAGCCGTAAGCCCATGGGCAAAAACACTCAGGGTCACCGTGTAGACAACCACCATCGCCACCCCCCTCGGACGCACGCAGCAGATCATGCTTTTTCTCTTTGACGGCTTTGCCAAAGATCAGCCCACCCACAAAAGCCGCGATGAACCCACTTCCTCCCCATGCTTGCGCAGCACAAAAACAAGTAATTGCCAAAGCCAAAACGGTCACTTGCTGCCACGTATCTGTCAGCAGGTGTTTTTTCAAACCCACATTCAGAAGCCAACCAGCAACAGTGGTGACACCCACAGCAACAGCTAGACCGATCCCCACTTCCTCCACAATCAGATGCAGAGCAAGCGCCACGCCTCCCCCCTTCGCCTCGGTGCTCACCGCCAGCTCGATAAACAAAAAGAGAATGGGAACGCAAATCCCGTCATTGAGCCCACTCTCCACATTCAACCCCTCCCGCAACCGTTCCGGCACGACCTTGTTGCTAAGCACCGGTTTACCCAGCGCGGCATCCGTCGCAGCGAGCATCGTAGCTAACATGGCAATCTCAAACAGACTCAAATCATCAAACAACAGATACCCGACACCAAACCCCAAACAAGGTAAACACAATCGGACCACTGAGCCATTTCCGCTCAATCCGCCGGGCAAACACACTGTAAACAAAAGCAAAGGCGGCGAGAATGGCTATATTTTCATACATAGGACAAGTTCCGCTTATAAAGCACCCCGCAAGCATTGTCGATGCCCAAGAAAGAGTGCAACTGAAATTTGTAGGCACTAAAGGCCACGAATCACTAAATCACTAAAACCTACCACCTCACCGAAACGCCTAACACAGCATGAAACCCCGCTTCATTCACCCCGGACCCATGAATGCGATACTCTTCATCCGTCAAATTCTCCAACGCAAGCGTAAGCGTAAGATGATCCGTCGCCTCCCAGCCACCCCGCAGTGAAGGCACCACATAGGACGGAGTGCCCCCAGGAGCAATCCGGTTGCTATCACCCTTATCCCTCGTCGATAACTGATCGGCTTTCGCCGCGGCATTCACCACACCCTCAATCCAAAATATACCCTCAGGATGCATCCAACGCACACCCACATTCCCCATCAGGGGCATCTGCCGACTCAGAGGCTCATCAACGAGAACAGGAGCAGAAGTAGGATACGTGCTCACCGAACTATCAGTCCACGCGGCTTGCCCGAAAAGCGTCCACTGCGGCACAAACTCCCAGTCACCACTCACCTCCATGCCCCAGACATAACCATCTCCCGCATTTTTCTTGGTAATCTCCTGATCGCCACTGATCGGATCCACATTCCCAGTGGGAGTCCTCACAATCATATCCCGAACGTCGGTGTAGAAGATGGCAAAATTGAGATTGGCTGACTCATTACTGAAATGCCCACCCACTTCAAATGTGGTGAAATATTCAGGATCTAACCCCGGCGATGGAATTTCAAATTCATCGGAACGAGCCGAGTCCAGACGCGAAAGATCTGAGAGGTTCGGTGCGCGGAACCCCTGGGAAATCCCACCAAACAAATTCCAACAATCATTCGCTTCGTAAAGCGCCCGGCCACTGAAGGTCGCCGTATCCCAGCTGTCGTTGATCGAGATCACACCACCATTCAGATCATCCACCGTTCCGATATCCGCTTTCACATAAGAATACCGCGAGCCGAGAGTCACATCCCACTTTTCATTCACATCCCAGACATCCTGAAGGAAAAGCCCAAAGGTATCATACCGCGCATCATCCCCCACCGGACCCTGCACCCCTACTCCAGTTAGATTTCCACTAGAATCATATTTACGTTTGTAGGAATCCACCCGATCCTGATAGTAGTCCAAGCCATACACCCATCGTCCAAGCTCGGTATCGGACTCCATCTGCAGCGCCACCCCATAAGTATCCACATCAAACCCTTGAATGTCAGACTTCCCACTGCTTTTCACCCGAGTGCGCTCCTCATCCATCGTTTGGAAAGAAGCTGTCAACTGCCAGTCATCCACAAACGCCCCAGTGTCTCGCCCTTCAAAACGAAGATACGTCAGACTGCGATCCTGATCAAATGACCGGCGAAGCTCATTACCGTGATCAGCACCCTCCCAGTCAAAGCCATAGATCGTCTTATGGGTGCGCCAGACATCGTCTTGAGAAACCTGCTGATGCACCATCGTCATCGTGGTCCATTCATTCAACGCGTAATCAAACCGCAGGTCGGCATCCCACTCATCATACCCCGTCTTCTCCATCGTCCCAATACCAGCCGCTCGAATGTCACCAAAATTTTTCAAAGTATAACCTACCCGCAAACCCCATTTTTCGCTTTGCCCCATCACCCCCTCAAGCCGGTAAATCCCACTATCTCCCGAGCTGTCATAACGCACGTCCAGCGTGCCACCCGAATAGAACTGCCCAGCCGCTACATCACCATCCCGGTATCGCGTCCCTCGGGTCAATCCATTCACCGTGCCGCCAATCGCATCCGATCCATAAAGCATGGAACCCGGCCCACGCACCAGCTCGACGCTACTCAAGCCATACGAATCGATCATATTCCAGTATTGGTTGGGCCCCTCACGGAAAACGGAGTTATTGAAACGAATGCCATCGATCATCATCAGGTTCCGAAACGAAGTGAAGCCGCGGATATAAGGAGACCCATGCCCTTGCGCCGTTTTCTGATTCATCACCCCAGGCAATGAGCCCAAAGCATCAGGAAGACTGTAAAACTGCGGCGCTATAAGGTCCTCCTCACTCAAAATACTCACACTATGAGGAATTTTGGAGCAATCCTCGGCATAGCGAAGCGCAGTAATCGTGCTTTCAGCTAACGGCGCACCCAAAACAATCTCTGATGCCTCCGAAAGTGGCTCTGCCGCACTCGCTCCTGCCAAAGAGCCCAGAAAAACATAAAAAACAGCTGAGACCCTCTGAAGGCAAAGTCGCATCACGGGAGGAGGTAAAATAAATTTCATTTTAAATAACTTCATAATCGACAATGGTCGCGGATCGGCCATGTATTTATCCTATCGGCTCCTGAATACAAGCATAAAACATCCCGAATCCAATGACACGTTTTAAGCCGCGCAACGTACGCCATGGTCCAGAATCCACACCCCATAAAGCAAAATCCATAATCAGTCTCGCTTTTCCATCAGAAAACGTTACCCAACAAGCCATCTCATGACCCTATCCTTCCTAGTCGCCCTCACCGTCGCCCTCACCCCACTATCTCAAGCAGCCGAGCTCATGGGAATCACCCAGAAAAAATCAGGCAAAACAATCCAAGTTGAAGTCCTTAAGCTCACCGATAGCCTACTGACCTTCACAACAAAAAATGGCAAAACACACAGCGTCAACGCCGATACAATCACTCCCCAATCTCTCCAAAATGTGCGCGACTATCTGGAAAAACTCTCTACAAAAAGCACTGACACCAACACTCAGATCAACAAAGCCATTTCCCATCCGCTCTTTGATAGCTCCAGCTCACTCTGGGACCAACCCACGGAAGAAGTTGCCAAACGACTCAAGTGGCCCAAAGAATCAAAGACCGACCAATCGAGCAGTTATCGCTATTACACCCATCGAAATCTCACCTATCAATTTCTAGGAGCCCACCCCTACTCCGCCACACTCTACGGAGGAAAAGATGGAAACGCCTCACACCTCTCTCTCGTGTTCGCTAACAAAGGTGATTTCGGCAGCACCGCAGGTTTTGGCCCCGATCACTTTAAAAAAATCCACCCCGATACCCCTCCGCCCACCACCCTGACAAAAGCCATCGAGATCGATGCCCAACTCATTTCCACATCACTCACTCAGTGCCTCGGAGAACCTCAAAAACAATATTATGGAGAAAAAGAAGACCTCCGCAAAGTGCAGCGTTGGAATCTTCGCGACCACGCATTTCTGCTCTCCGAAATCAAAGACGAATACACCAGCCTACTCATCGTCTCCAAAGAAAATGCTGATCTCGCCGGCAAAGTGCATTTCGTTAAAGACTCAGATCTCAAGAAAATCGTCAGTCAAAACGTCGAGACGAAAGAAAATGGCGACACGATCATCAATAACATCCCGATGGTTAACCAGGGACCGAAAGGCTATTGCGCACCCGCCACCTTTGAACGGGCCATGCGCTACATGCTTGTCCCAGCCGATATGTATCTACTCGCCACCGCAGCCACCAATCCAGGAGGCGGCACCCGCACGGACCTTCTCGCCGACAGCTGCAAACGCATCGTCCGAAGCAAAGCCAGACGGATCAAAGACCTCAACCTCGAAAAAGGTCTTAAAATTCGCAGCATCAAAAAATACATCGACAAAGGCGTGCCCATTCTTTGGCAAATGCGCAGCCTTGATCAGTATAATAAAATTGCCAACGCCCGCTCCAAGCAACGCATCAAGGTCACTGACTATTCCAAATGGGCCACCGACATCGACCAAGAAGCGCAAGAAGTGGCGCCATCCATGGAAAACAACAAAACCAATCATCACATCTGCATGATCATCGGCTACAACGAAAAAACTAACGAACTTGCGGTGAGTGACTCCTGGGGGCCCCGCTACGAGCTGCGCTGGATTCACATCGATATAGCCAAAGCTGTCACCAACCCAGGTGGATTTGTAATTGATCTGTAATGAGCTAAAAACACCAATACCAGCATTGCCCAACGCCATAAATACGATAGATTCTCCGCATGTTAAAGATGAGCAAATCCTTCGTCGTGCGCATGGTCGTCTGGTCCGCGCTGGTGCTCTACATGGCCTGTGATTTCTATTTTTTCAACGGCCCTCTGCACAAAGAACTCCGTAAAATGTTCCCCACCCCGGAGGATAAAATCGCCCAAAACATCGCCGATGGCATCTGCGCCAGAGTTTACAACCAGCCAATCTTCCTAGGACAAGTCGACCGCCGAGTGCGCGAAAAACTCTACCGCACAGGCCGCGATCCAGAAAAAGTCCACGCCACCGAACAGCAACTCCTGCGCTGGGCCGCGATGGATGAACTCATTGACGAAAACCTGCTGCGTATCAAAACCAAGGCCAATAGCAATGAAATCTCCGTCAGTGACTCCGAGATCGATGCCGAGGTGCTGCGCTTTGAAAAGAGATTCGAATCCAAAGAAGCTCTCAAAAAAGCCATGGCCACCCAAGGGATACAAAATGCCAAAGAACTCCGCTTCCGCATGGCCGCCCGCCTCCAGCAGGAAAAGTATGTGCTGACGAAAATTAAAAAACACATCACCGTCAGCAACGAAGAAGCCCTGCAATGGTACAACGATCATCAAAAAGAAATCAAAATGCCGGAACGCCGCCGCGCTAGGCATATCTTCCTCGCTACCCTCGACCACCCGTCGGAGCTAGCGAAAGCCACCCTCGCCAAGCACCTGAAATTACTCAAGGCTGGCCAAATCAACTTTTCCAGCCTCGCCTCCACCGTCAGCGAAGACGAACGAAGCAAAACCAAAGGAGGAGATCTCGGCTGGATGCGCAAAGCCCGCCTCCCCGGAGACTTCGCCACCCACGCCTTCGCCTTGCCAAAAAACAAGCCCGCACTCGTAAGAACCAAACTCGGCTGGCACATCCTCGAAATCACGGCAATCAAACCTCCCGAGCAGCTCCCCTTTAAAACGATGAAAGAAGAAATCATCGCCGCCATCTCAGATGGCCGCCGCGCTGATGCCGTCAAACAATACCGCCATCAGCTCCGACTCATCAACCACCTCCACGTTGAAATTTTCGCCCAAGTGCTCCGCTCACCATGAAAAACACCCCCCCGCCATCCATCCCGGACATCGGTCCTATCAGAGTGTTGATGGAATCGGTGCCAGACATGCGCCTTGTCATCAAAGACCTCGAAAGTCGCTACCTCTATGTCAACCCGTGTTGGCTCCAAGAAAATGGCATCGAATCTCTGGATGATGTCGTCGGAAAAACAGCCAGTGAGGTCTTTCCTAAATGGCAGGCCACTCGCTACCTCAAAGAGGAACAACGCGTCATCGAGGACGGGCACGTTTATGACTACCAAGAATTTCTCCTTAATGCCGATGGCGAGATCGAGCGTTGGCGCACCATCAAAGCCCCGTGGATGGATAGAGACACCCTCCGTGGCTACGTCAACATTGGCACCCGTTTAGGAGCCACGGATCTGGAGAACAAGGCCGATCAAATTCCAGCCATTGTCCAAACCATTGCTAAACAAGCATGCCAGCCCATGAGCTTCGAGGCGCTTGCCGAGACCGCCGGCATTTCCCGCCGCACACTCGAGCGAAGGTTTAAAGCGATCATGGACGAAACCCCGCAGGAGTTCCGCACCAAATGCCGGATGATCCATGCCAAAAAATTACTCCGCCAAGGAACCACCTCCATCATCGTTTCCGAGGCCTGCGGATTCTTCGACCAAAGCCACTTCTCCAAATCCTTCACTCTACACATTGGCATGAGCCCTAAGCAATACCAATTGCAGGAACGAGAGCGGACGAAGAAAAAGTAGAAGTGGAGATTCTGAGCGGTCACCCTTTCGGAGTGCTGAGAATTCATACTCCATTCACCTCCACCCCCACCTTGCCTGCGACCCATCTCCCAAATCTCATTTCGACCTTCCCCCTATGGAGGGAGCACCCCCAAAAACAGCCAGTCATTTTTTATCTAACGCCCCATCCAGCCACCATCGACGACGAGGATTTCTCCGTTGACGTAGTTTGAAGCATCGGAGGAAAGGAAAATCGCGGGCCCAGCAAAATCTTCCGGCTCACCCCATCGGCCTGCGGGGATGCGGGAGAGGATTTGTTCGGTGCGCACGGGATCATTGCGGAGGGCCTCGGTGTTATCAGTGGCAATGTAACCGGGGGCGATGGCGTTGACGTTCACTCCTTTGCCCGCCCACTCATTGGCGAGCGCTTTGGTGAGCTGGCCGATCGCCCCCTTCGAGGCCGCGTAGCCAGGCACGGTGATGCCTCCTTGGAAAGTGAGAAGTGAGGCGGTGAAGATAATTTTCCCACTACCCCGCTCAATCATCTTAGCCCCAATGTCGCGACTGATGATAAACTGCGCGTTGAGATTCACCTCAATCACTTTGTCCCAGTATTCATCCAAGTGCTCGGCGGCGGGTGCCCGGAGGATCGTGCCTGCGTTGTTGATTAAAATGTCCGGAGCGCCTTGCTCAGCGAGGAGTTGCGCGGTGAACTCTTTGACTGCTTGTCGGTCGGAAAAATCACACTGATAGGCGGCAAATGTGCGCCCCATCGACGTGATGATTTTCTCCACCTCGGAGCCAGTTTTTTCCAAAGTGGCGGAGACACCAATGATATCAGCACCAGCTTCTGCCAGCCCTTTGGCCATAGCGAGTCCGATACCGCGTTTACAGCCAGTAACGAGAGCGGTTTTTCCTGTGAGATTGAATAGTTTCATGAGTTGATTACTTGGAGTGCGGATGGCTTACATTCTCAGCCCTAACGAAGCTCCGTGATGGGAAATCCATCCATGTCATCGAAGCGTTGGTTTTCTCCACCCATCCCCCAGACAAAGGCGTAGTTGCCAGTGCCGGCACCGCAATGAATCGACCACGATGGCGAGAGCACCACCTGTTTTTCCCCAGTCCAAAGAACCCGGGATTCTTGTGGCTGTCCCATGAAATGGGCGACCTGATGACCTTCTGCGATGTCAAAGTAGCAGTAGAGCTCGGATCGGCGGTCGTGGGTGTGCGGCGGCATCGTGTTCCAGACGCTGCCCGACTGAAGAACGGTGAACCCCATCACAAGCTGACATGACTGAATACCGGCTTCGTGAATATACTGGTAAAGGTGACGCTCGTTAGCATCCGCCTGTGAGCCTAGTTCGAGTTTGTTAGCATCCTCGATCTTGGCATGCGTCGTAGGATAAGTTTGATGCGCGGGGTAGCTGAGAAGGTAGAACTGCGCAGGCGTGCCGGCATCGTCCGAGCTAAAGGTGATTTTCTCTGACCCACGGCCGATGTAGAGACATTCACGGTTAGTGAGTGTGTATTCCTTACTGTCTACGTTGATGGTGCCAGTGGCTCCGAGATTGATCACCCCCAGTTCACGACGTTCACAAAAATAAGCCGACCGAAGCTGATCTCCAGCCTCCAGGCTGAGGGCGTCTGAGGTGGGGACCGCTGAGCCGACAATGGCGCGGTCGAGATCCGTGTAAACGAGTTGAAGTTGTCCTGCGTCAAAGAGCTCGGTGAGCAGGTAGGAGTTACGTAGGGATTCGGTATCGGCTGAGATCATCGCCGCTTGGCAATAGGTGGAATGACTTTTCATAATAAGGATGGAAAAAGGATTATTGAATAGTGATGGGGTAACGTGATGTGTGACTGTATTGATAGAGCGATTGCTCAAACTGGAGAGACGTCGAGGCGTCCACTTTTTCCCAGATGGCACCGGCGCGATATCGCACCGGCTTTTTCAAATCACTGGCCAGAATTTTGAGCAACTGACTCTGTTTGATTTGATACCCATTGCTCGCTGAATTTTCATTCAGGATGTAAGTGCCGATGTGACCGTTCTTTTTAGCCATCACCGCGTCCCAGTATCCAAGAAAATGCCCGCTGGTTACGGTGGGGCGATGTTTGGGATCGCGAAGTGCGAGTCCAGCGACGGGTTTGATTTTTGCGGCATCACCATCGACTTTAAAACTCGACTCAACACGGAAGTCGTGTCGGCCCGCCACCATCGTGATCGTACGGGTCTCTGTGATTTTAGCGGCATCCACATCCACCGGTTCATAACTGAGCATGAACTTCAACCGCAGCGGCCCCTGCTCGATGACTTTCCATTTGGAAAACACAGGGCTGGTGACGAGTCCTCCTTTAGCATTCAGATAACCAAGTCCACCGCTGCCCAAGGTAGATCCCACTTTATAGCCGTCGAGCCCCGTGCCGTTATCGGCATGATAGAAGGCATCTCCCTTTTTATACCACTGATTCACAATCGGCGTGCGGACCGATTTCGTCCAGACATCCACTCCGCCTTGCGCCTTTTCAGCCGCCAGTGCAGGGCCGTAAGTGCGGAAAGCGATCCGGTCGTTTTCCCAGGCAAAATCGTCTTTACGCTCGGGAACAAACCGTGCGACGAGCTGTGATTTGCGGAAGTTCGGCTGATTCTTTCCAAACACACAAAGCTTGAGCAGGCGTTTTTCCTTCGGTGTCATATCCAGCTGCATAAGCAAAGCATCCGGCTTGCCGTCCTGATTATCATCCACCACCTGAGTCGGGAGAAAATACCCTGTCCTCAGGTCATACACACCGATGTTTTTGGCGGTGGCGGCTGAGAGTTTCTTTTTCACTAATTTCCAATCAACCGTCACCACTTCATTGAGGCGATTGACATCGGTCGGGTTCGTTGCCGTGAGCTTGGCCGTTTCCGATTGGGAAAGGATGACAAATTTATCGAGTTCATGAGCGCAAAGGAGAAATCCACCCACACCATAAACAGCGGTCTGCTCAAAAGTCACTTTGCGAGGATCAGCACCTATCGGCTGCACAAATCCCAGTTTCCCATCGGCATGCACATTTTTCACCAATCGCGTCCACCCTTTCAAAGCCGCCGGCATGTATTCCTTCTCAGATAAAATCCCTTGGTTAATTCCCCAGAGAAATCCATAGGTGAAAAAGGCCGTGCCCGATGACTCAGGCGATGGATAACTATCCGGGTCCAGCAGCGATGCCCGCCATGAGCCATTCGCCGTTTGCAAACTCTTCAACTTCGCCGCCATTTCTTGAAACAGCTTTTCGTATCGAGGGCGCGATGGGTAGTCGGCAGGCATGTGCTGCAAGACATGAGGCAACCCGGCAAACACCCAACCATTTCCACGAGACCAAAACATTTTTTCTCCATTCGCCTCCCGTTTTTTAAAATACGTAGAGTCCCGCCAGTAAAGACTCGCTTCTTTATCGTAAAGGTAATCGTAGGCCTGCCACCAAAGCTTATCCATCACATCAATGTAACGTGAATCACCAGTCGCTGAGTAAAGCGCGGTCAACGTCGGGGGTGCCATATACATGCTATCACACCACGCCCACTCACGCATGCGAATGTGATTCACCCAGAGTAAGGATTCATCATGTGGCCGCGAAATATACGCATCCATCACTTCGAGTGTGGGCGCAAGTTGTGCCGGAAGTTCATCGCGCAAATAGTGCCAAAGGTGAAGCTGCCCCACACAATAGTCGTCGCCAAATCCACGACGCGGTCCAAGTTTATAACTTAAGTCCTCCGACACCTTTTTCATCGCATCGTAATACCTCTCATCGCCAGTCGTTTGGGCATGAGCGGTCAAGCCTGTCCACAGCGCCCCTTCGGTCCAATCCCAATCGGCACGTTTATAGGGATTGGCCAACTGCCAGTCGGCCACAGCATTGGATACTTTAAGAATACTCGGCACATCGACCTTATCGGAAAAAGCCGGGGTCTCAGGCTCCTGAGCATGGAGGAGGGCACCGCCAACGGAACAAACAATAAGCGAGGTAAAAAGGACGATTGATTTCTTCATGATAATAGAATGAGGCACAAAACAAGGAAAATGAAATACTCCCGTGGAAAGAATACAGATGAAAAGGAAAAATGTATAGTAAACCCGCGACACAATTCATATAAACACGGCCATAAATTTGTAAATTGACGACACCACCACATCCCCCTATGGCATCAGCCCTTATTTTTGATTCGCTCTTGTCCCGCCCCATACTCCTCAAAAATCAACTTCGCGTAAATTCGCGGTTAAAAAAAATGAATGATCAACCCAAGAAACTTCTGAAAAATTCTGTTAATTCTGTCTGGTGCCGCAGACAACAACCCAAGCACCCTCCCCTGAAAAAATCCTGTCAATCTTGTTAATCCTGTCCAAAAAACATATTAACCAAAACGACGCGCGACAGGAAGATACGGACGAGGGCGCCCACGCTCCAAAATCCCAAGCTGGACATCGCCATAGGTTTTCTTAGAATGCCCTCTCATGAATTGTGACTTTCTCGTTATCGGCAGCGGTATTGCCGGACTCTCCTTTGCCATCAGGGCGGCAGAACACGGCCAGGTGACCCTTATCACCAAAGGCAAAGCCATCCAGAGCAACACGGCCCGCGCCCAAGGCGGCATCGCCAGTGTCCTGCCAGAAGGGCTACGCGAACAGGGAGACACGGTAGAAAGCCACATCGCCGACACCCTCGATGCCGGAGCCGGGCTCTGCGATGAACAAGCAGTGCGCACCATCATCACCGAAGGCGCCGAAACCATCGACGACCTCATCTCCTGCGGCGTCGATTTTGACAAAGACAACGAGGACAACAACCACTTCTCCCTAGGAAAAGAAGGAGGCCACAGCCACCGCCGCATCCTCCACGCCAAGGACACCACCGGCAAAGAGATCATCCAGTCGCTACTAGCCACAGCGCAAAAACATGCCAATATCCAGATTCTCGAACAACACTTCGCCATCGACCTCATCACCAGCAACAAACTAGGCGTCTCATCAGAAGACCGGGTCCTCGGGGCGTATGTGCTGGATAAAAGCTCGGGAAAAGTCAGCATCTTCCGCTCGGACCGCGTCGTGCTCGCCACCGGTGGCTGCGGTAAAGTCTACCTCTACACCACCAATCCAGACAGCTCCACCGGCGATGGACTCGCCATGGCCTGGAGGGCGGGAGCCTCAGTCTCCAACATGGAATTTGTCCAGTTCCACCCCACCTGCTTTTTCAATCCCGCAGCCACCGGTGCTGCCGCCCGCTCCTTTTTAGTCTCCGAGGCCGTGCGCGGCGAAGGCGGCATCCTCCGAGGTGAAAACGGCGAGGAGTTCATGCATAAATACGACGACCGCCAATCTCTCGCTCCTCGTGACATCGTCGCCCGCGCCATCGACCGCGAAATCAAGAAAACCGGAGCCCAATGCGTCTACCTCGATGTCACCCACAAGCCCAAGGGCTTTATGCAAGAACGCTTCCCCCACATTTACCAGACCCTCCTCGAGTTCGGCCTCGACTGCGAAAAAGAACCCATCCCCGTCGTCCCCGCCGCCCACTACCAGTGCGGCGGTATCGCCACAGACATCAACGGCCGCACCGACATCCGAGGCCTCTTTGCCATTGGCGAAGTCGCCTGCACCGGACTCCACGGCGCCAATCGACTCGCCTCAAACTCCCTGCTGGAAGCGCACGTCCTCGCCCGCCGCGCGATCAACAAAATCGTCCGACTTCACCCGCTCAACAAACCATCGCCAGAAGTGCATGAAATCCCCGAATGGGAGCATGGCGATACCGCACCGCCGGATGAGCAAGTGATCATTTACCACAACTGGGACGAAATCCGCCGCCTCATGTGGGACTACGTCTCCATCGTCCGCACCAGCAACCGTCTGGAACGTGCCGCCAACAGGCTGAGCAACTTACGACGAGAAGTTAGAAGTTTTTACTGGGGACATCGCGTTACTTCTGATATTCTCGAACTCCGCAACTTGGTGGCCACAGCCTCCATGGTTGTCGATTGTGCACTTCGCCGCAAAGAGTCCCGTGGGATTCACTACACACTGGACTACCCGGAAAAAGACCCCCGCCAGTGCCAACCCACCACCATGCGAAGATTCTAAATTCCTCATCCTTAACTTCCAATGCGTTCACAATCAAGGTTTCACCAATGGCTGCTGACTTTAGGCCTCCTGCTCATTGCCCATGCGTCACTTACAGCTGCGCCGAAAATCCAAACACCCCGGGCCCCTCGAAGCCCCTACACCACCATCCACTACCCTTGGCGTAAAAACATCACCGCCACCGTCTTCTGGATTGGAGAAAAACCCACCAGCCGTAACCCGACGCCGAACCACTCCAGCTCATGGGACACCAAATGGCAAAAAAACTATGGCGGCTACGACAACCCGGACACCAAAGCCCGCTACAACTACCGCCCCAAAGCCTTCACCCCACGGCTCAACCCTTTCTACATCGCCCTCCCCTTTAACGACTGCCTCAACTACCGCACCTCCCACCCCGTCGCCCATCGCGTCATTCCATGGTGGCACAAGCGCGCCGATAAGCGCCCTGGGAAAACCAGCTGCAAAGGTCGCTGGGTCCAGATCGTCCACGGCCGGCGCGTCTGCTACGCCCAATGGGAAGACTGCGGCCCATTCACCACCAACGACTGGCAATACGTCTTCGGCGGCAAACGCCCCAAAAATGCACAAAACGGCGGTGCTGGCATCGATGTCTCCCCAGCCGTCCGCGACTACCTCGGCATGAAATCCTCCGCCAAAGTGCATTGGCGGTTTATCGACTTCGCCAACATCCCGCGCGGTGCGTGGTCGAAGTATGGCAGCAATAACCCATTCATCCACCCCCAGCTCGACCCCGACCGCCAGGCGAAAATAAAATACATGCAGTATCTCAGAAAAGTCCGTGACGAGTCCTACCTGAGGAAAAACAACCGCAAATAGCACCGCGCTCAGAGCCAATAAATGGACCAAGCAGAATTTTCTGCATTTTTTCCAAAACTTGTCTTGCCTTTTCCTCGGACAAGCCCTACTTCGTCCCCGCACCACGTTTATACGTTTAGCACCTGGCTCGGGTGGCGGAATTGGTAGACGCGCTAGACTAAGGATCTAGTGGCCGTTAAGGCCGTGGGGGTTCGATTCCCCCCTCGAGCACCATATAAAGCTCTCATGCCCTCACAGGCCGGAGAGCTTTTTTGTGTCGACGCTCAAAACTTAGACAAGGCATGATTGCTTTGGATAAACCGCAGATGGCGCAGATTTTCGCAGATGATTTTTGGGCGCTACGCCAAAGTTTCAGACTCCGACTAGTCGGGCCTCCACATTGCGCCGCCACACAAAACACAAAAAACCCTCAAACCTAAAAAACCCTCAAACCAAGAAGGAATGAGGGTGGAGCCGCGTCGGTCTATTGATCTATTAAAAATAGAACCTACTACAGGTCTCCCAAAATACCCAGAACACCCCCTACCAGAATCAGCGTTCCCACAATACCCACAACAAGTCCAAATATAGCCCGCCCCATGCCGTGCTTAGGCTTTGCTGTATTCTTACTCTTTCGTATATCAAGAATCGCAATGATAGATACGATCAATGCTAGAGGTGCAGGAACGATGATGAGTCCAAATAGCCCCAAATACCCTGCCGCAATGGCCCATCCAGAACGCCCGACAGGTAAGAGCATACGCACACCAGCATTATCACCCAGCGATTGTTGATGCACTGGATATGGAGGCGGGTTGCTTTGTTCAGGTAGTGCTGGCGGTTGGTATGGATTTGTCATATTATTTTATTTAGTCGGCGTGAAGTTAACCCATTCATGAGTGAGGGTAATACTTTACTGTGCTGCCCTACTCATTTTATATGGCGGTGCAGTTAGCTGATACTCAATCTTCACTAATTAGTTATAGAAACACCAGAAATATATGGAGGTAGCTATTCATAAACTGTTGAGATTCTTCACACTTTCATGAATCATCCCCCCCCCCTTTTCTTCCTGTTTTCCTTACTCCACCTTTCTTTATTGGCAACACAGTCAGAGCAAACCCAACTATGAGTATAAGTCCTCTCAGAATCCACACAACAGCCACCAAGAGCTAACCCTGTGTGGGGGAAATCTTTATCCCGTGCTTCTTGGTATGATTTAGGAGGCCAGTATAAACCATAAGTAATTCGGACAGCTTTACGATCCATCTGGGTTCTATGAACTTCACACACGGTGGCATCATAGAGCAATTTACTCCCATCATAAACGTTGACCAACTCAGGTGCCCAATACACCCATTGCTCACCATCTATCTTACCGATATTGCTTCGATACTCCTCCTCGATTAGATCGAGTTTGTATATCTTGTCACGTTTCAGTCTCGTAGGGGGGAATGCTTCGGTCGGCCAAACGGCTGAACGTTTACCAATCTTCACAGTGTAGTAATGGTTGTCCTTACCAATCGCGTTTTTCTTAAACTTCAGCTTGGCCTCTAACGTGACCTTACGTTCTTTGGGAATCTTGGCACCTACACAGGAGACACAGGCAAGACATGACAGCAGGGCAAGTAAATAAATCGCATTCATATTTCTATACAGTTAATGCCTAGTTCCGCCCATACAGCCTGTCTTTTTCACAACCCCTATCGTAGGCGTTTATATTGATCTTTTTCGGGCATCCTCCATCTAATTACTAACTCATCAAACTTACGAATAGCTGTAGCACTATGGGAAACAGAAAATATATTAAATGTATCCCCAGCACTCAACGAAGCTCCTTCCGTCTGATCAATCGGATAACCTAAATGTTGAAAAATCACTTCGCCGCAATGCTTAAACCATTCCTCGTCATTCAGGTCGGGATACGATTCGCGCTTCAAGGATACAAATGGAACATAACCAGCACGTTTGGGTGCTTTTTCAAGAGCGTCCCACTCCATAGCTTCGTCGGCAAGTGATCGTAATGCATCAATGGCGTTGCCTTCACTCTCAGTCAAAGTGTATACCTTTACATCGACAATCATTGTTTCCACAGGTTTAGTGCATCCAAATGCTAGCAATACGATGAATCCAAGAATAGCGCAATGGGTCATATTTTTAAGATAATGCAAAGAACTCTCGGCGGATACCGAGGGCGGGTCTTTGACGAAGTGGTTAAAGTGGTGTTGGAAATTGGACTCCAATTCAGGTATCCATCAAGCAATTAATTTCATTAGTCTTATTCCTGTTCTTGGATAGGCTTGGGTAAGGCTACAAATATCACAAGTAAAAACAAAATGAATCCAACTGGATAAATCAGCAT
>Ga0256845_1000863_pt1 | contig 26089 bp, 26 predicted proteins | sample RiftiametaG_FD_189101 | JGI IMG/M metagenome (GOLD analysis project Ga0256845, IMG submission 189101) | Tube worm associated microbial communities from hydrothermal vent at the East Pacific Rise, Pacific Ocean - Riftia | ecosystem: Host-associated > Annelida > Integument > Unclassified ... | reverse complement strand
ATAGTTTGGGTTGGTGTAAAGAGCAATCCTTAAGATGATCTACGAACCGCCAAGTACGCGACCCGTACGCTTGGTGGTGTGAGAGGCGCACTGGCGGTCATTTGACCGTCAGCCGTCTACTCGATTAGCAAATGTTATGTTTTCTTTTCAGTGTGTGTTTGGCATAAGGCTCTTTTGCATTTTTGGTTTTGAGTTAGAGGTTTGAGCGAATGGAAATGTGCCTTATTTGGGTTAGCCATCCACATTACTGATAAATAATTTTCTGTGTTATTGTTTGATAGGGTGTTTCTACTCGAATAAAATACATCCCTTTAGAATGTTTCATTAAATCAATTTTTGTAGTGTTTTCTACTAAAATTCTCTGCAAAATGAGTTGCCCTGAAATGTTGTAGATTTCAATTGCTGTGTTGTCTGTATTCTCTATGTCAATTGTAAAATTGCCTGTGTTTGGGTTAGGGTAAATTGAAAAAATAGATTCGTTCGTATGGTTATTAATATTTGTACTAATAGCTATTGTGTCAGGAGTTATAGAGCCTGTTATTGTATCACCTATACAATCTGTTACTGTTACCATATATGTTGTGTTAGGACAAGCAATGCACGGTGGAAAAATAGGGTCAGCAGGCAACCAAGAGGCTGTATATGGAGGGCAACCACCTGTTACATTTAAAGTTATACAAACATCACAGCAGGTCGAACATGAAGCTGCTGTTGAGGTCAATATAACAGAAAGTTGTGCATTGGTATTAAAAGCAAAAAGTATTAAACTTGTTATAAATATAGTTTTTCTCATATTATTGAGTTATAATAATTTTACCATTATGACTACCTATACTGTAATAATAAATGCCAGAGATTAGGTTCTTTCGCTCAAAAATATGAGTTGAATTTATAATGCTTTCTGTTCTGACTAAACGACCAAGATGGTCATAAATAAACATTGTTTCTGGCAAATCAATTCTCTGTAAAGTTATTCTTGCTGTATTAGTTAATGGATTTGGAAAAATGTTTATACTGTTGTTCTTTTCAATATTGTTAACACTTAAAATAGTTGTTAAAGAAATATTTTTATTCCATTTTATTAAAAGTCCATTTTCTCCACCAATAAAAGCAATACTATCATTAACATTTAGTAAACTATAAAATTCTTCGTTAAATCCTGTTAGATAAGGTGTCCATGTTTGACCATAATCATTGGTTTCAAAAATAGTCCCTTGATTAATATTAACACTGCCGATTCCAACTACCCTTATATATATATATCCAATCATATAACCGTGTTTAGGGGTGTCAAAATAAAGGTCGTAAACTCTTGAATAGTATTCATATTGACTTAGAGTAAAATTATATCCTAAGTTAACAGTTGAGAAATTATATCCTCCATTTATCGAATAAGAAAAATAACCTTTTTGATTTCCAGTCCCTTGAGTTGAAACGGAATAAACAGTATCTTTATTGATGTATTGTATTGATGTGTGCTCTGAAGAATTACAATAGCCCCAATTCCATGTCTGTCCTCTATCCTTTGTTATAAAAGAAGAACCAAGAATTGACAACATAATCATTGTACTATCTCCAAAAGAAGCAGATGAAGTAATAAGTGAAAAAAGGGTATCCCGAATCCATGAAGTATCATTGTCTTGAGTCATGGCATAATTGCCAAAACTACCGCCCATTACACCAAAAGAACTGTCGGACATAGTTAACGTATAAAAAAGTCCTGTGGTGTCATATAATACACTCCAAGAGGTACCATAATCAGTAGATTTTAAAACCTGATTATGCTCGTAAGGTGATTCTTCGATAGAAAGAATGTAATAATTGTCATTTATCACTTGAAGGTCAAAATTTGTGTAACCAGATAAACCCGGAGGGATAAAAGGAGTAACAGTTGCTCCCATATCATAAGATTTAGCAAAGTAATTATTCCCTGATATGATGAGAGTGTCATTATGAAGTACAATATCAGTAATAGAAGATGCAGTTCCTGTGGGAATAATAGTGAATTGAGAATGAGCCGTAATGCTCATTCTCAATAAAAATATAATAAAAATAAATTGTTTCATTTATTTAGTGGTTTATGAGTAGTTTTTGAGTTAGTTGTTTTTGATTATTTCTGAGTGAAATAAAATACATTCCTTGAGCAAAATTTTCTACCGAAAAAGTAAATGATTGTCCAGCAATTATATTTTTTCTTTCAGAAATAATAGAAACGAGTTTACCTGTTAAATCAGTCAAAACTATATTTACTTCACCTGAAAGGTCATTGCCAATTTTAATAGTAACTGTATTTTTGGCAGGATTTGGAAAAATATTAAAGATTAATTCATTTTTGCTTTCTTCAATCCCAACTATGGGGTCAGAAAGATAAAGTGTATATGCAAAATTTGCAGTACCTGTTGTATCATAAGGCCACCAACCAACAGTATTGAATGTATTATCAAGCAATTCGTAAATGTAACCTGTCATTGTTGCCCCCGTTGAAGAAAAAGAGTTTAGTTCAGCATCATGCTCCGCAGGAAGGTAGTTAGCATTAGTAGAACCATTACAAAAAACAACAGAACTTGACATAGTTCCAATAGAAGTAGAGCCAGAACCTCTTGACCACGCATCAATAAGGCCATAACCTGAAGGAAGAGTATGTGATGTATTTGCTGTAATTCCCCAACGGTTTACATTGGTTACTCCAAGAGGTAAACCAGATAATGATTGTTCTAAGCAGGTTTTTTCATGAAAACCAACTAGTGTTGCCGTACTTGCAGAAGCAGTAAATTGGTAATGCTTTACTAAGAATCTGGGAAACCATAAACTATCAAATATAGCCCCTGCATTTAAACGACCCCATCCCGTCTCATTATCATATCCAAGAGAATTTGGTGCTGCCGTAATATCCGTTGTGTTACGCTGCATTAATTGTTCACAATCTTCATGTGATAACTGATTTGGCAAGCTATTTTTATTTGCGTAACTTAACATCAAAGCTACAATGCCGCTTGCATGAGGAGCTGCTAATGAAGTTCCATCAAGAGGAGAATCAAGGCAAGCAGGGTTTGGGTGTTGTATAGAGTCAGTAAAGTTATTCCCTGAATTATCTACACCAATGTATAAATTATGAGTTCCAGGAGCTATAAAGTCAAGACCCCAACCACATTCTGAGAAACTTGCTCTAGCACCAGTACTATCGTTAGCTCCTACTTTCATTACCATATGGTCTTTAAAAGTAGAAGGATATGAAACAACATTACAAGGGTTAGGAGGAGGTAAAGCACCATTTCCTGAAGCAACAACAGAAATAACTTCAAGATTATAAGTAGTAATAAAAGCGTCTCTAAGTAATGGGTTTACAGGGCCACCCCAACTATGATTCATTACATCCTGAATATTAAGAATAGGGCCAGTTGCAGTTGCTCCTTCAATAATAGCTTGTTGTATTTGTGCATAAGTTGCACCAAAAGTACCAGTTAATCCACACCCTGTTGGATTAACTGCAAAAATTTTCATATCATTTAACGTAACCCCATTACCTCCAGAAGACCCTCCAGCTACACCTGCTATTCCAAAATTATTATTTCTCCATGCCGCAATGACCCCTGAAACAGCACTACCATGACCATAATCATCTGGATTTGGGACAGCAGTTATTGGAGCAGTATTGATATAATCATAACCACCCTTTACAGATGACGATGAAAATGTGCCATTACTAAAATCAGTATGCGAATTATGAATCCCAGAATCATAAACTCCCACAATAATTGAACTATCCCCTGTCTCATAATCCCATGCAGGTTCAATGTTGATATTTGCATTAGGAATAGAACCACTTGCCACTAGACCAGCACTATTGCCATTAGTATATTTAGGATCATTAGCCCCAATGGTTAACCAAGCATATTCATTAATTGTAGCCACAAGAATATGTGGAACAGATAAATTTAGACTATGTACCACAAGAGAGTCATTAGAGCCAGTTGGTATAATTACACCAAATGTTGCATAGAATGGAGGTAAATTGACTGTATTTCCCAAACGGCTAATTGATGTCGTATTTGCACTTGTAAGGTTAGGATGAACTTTATAACATTTCTGGCTACCAATATCAAACTCTAAATTTTTGTTAATCTCTGCAATTGCAGTTTTAACTACAAAATCACTTACTATTCCCCACGTTATCCCTTTGTTATCAACATTAGATAAAATGAGGTCTGAGGGTTCAAAACGCACCAATACTTCATCATCAACTGCACATGGTTTTAAGTTGCAAAAAATAGTTGGTTGGTCTTTATCAAAAATAGATACTTTTATAGTTGTGGCTTCTTTTGATGAAGCACTATCAGAAATTCCAGTAATAAAAATATCATCATTAGTTTGAAGTATTTGTCGAGCATGGTCATTTTGAAAGATATTAAAATCTTTAGCAAAGCGAATTGCTCCATTAGGTTTAAATGACATAAGAGAAAAATCACGAGAACCATTTAATTGAACTTCGCCTGCTGCATAAATGTTTCCTGCGGCATCAGTCGTAACCTGACGACCTTTGGCTATATCAGTGTCAATTGGAGCTGAACGCCTGTTTTCCCATAGCTGGTCTCCTGTTGAAGGATTGTATTTTGCTACAAGAAACTCTGTTCCTCCATTTACTTTTGAACAATATCCTGTAATAATTACATTTCCAGTTGGGTCAAGGCAAATTCCATAACCTTCGTCTGTATTACTAGATTGGTCAATATATTTAGCCCATTGTACCTGTAATGAGGTATTATAAGCAATTAATTTTATATCCTTATTTCCGTTATTTTCAGATGTTCCTATTACAAAAATATTGTCATTTATATCAACAACTAATTCTGTTGGTAAATCATAACCATTTCCTGGTGAATTGTGTCTTTTGGTAGCAAGAACATTCCCGTTAGCATTGTATTTTCTTACAATAAAATCACTATTACTCCAATTATTGGCACTTGCACCAAGTACAATAATGTTTCCAACATTATCAACTTTAATATCTGTAGCAACTTCAACTTTATTGTTGAAATTATACTTTTTTACCCATTGCTGATTTCCATTGTTGTCAAATTTAATGGTTGCAATGTCTGTCAGTGTCCAACCACCATAAGTGGTTCCTGTAACATATACATTTCCACTTGCATCAATGTCAATTGCAGAAGGAACATCATCACCATTTGCATTGCCATTGTAGTATTGTTGCCATAATAAAGCTCCCATTTGGTCATATTTTGCAACGAAATAGTCCAAATTATTGCCATTATGATGTGCACCTGTTACGTAAATATTACCAGAAGCATCAATTTTTAAATCTGCTCCGTAATCGTCTTGTGTTACAGAGCTTGGGCAAGTTTGTTGCCACGCCACATTTCCATTTGGATGGATGCAGCTTAAGAAAATGTCTGTGTTAGACGAATTATTTAAGTGATTACTAATGTAAACTAAGTTTCCACTAGGGTCAAGAGCAGAAGATATTTGGTCATATTGCCCTGGTTGACCATTCGATTTTTCCCATTCTTTATTGATAAATGTTTGTTGTGCAGATAAACTAGAACAAACTAATAAAAAGCCTAATGATGTTGTGATTTTTTTTTGTAGATATTTCATGTTTCTTGTTTTTAAAGGTACAAATTATTTTTGATTTTAGTTTTTCCTTTCGTTTCGAAAAGAAACTAAGGAGGTTTCCTAATCGAATTTTGGTGGTGTGATGGCAAAAAAGCAAATGTAAGACCGTTGCACGGTAAATTATTTATAAATTGGTTTGTTTTAATTGTGTAATCATTTAATTATCAGCATTATAGTTGTTATATTTGTATATGAAAATACAAAAACAACCCACTTTAGGCCTTCCTATATTTATTCAACTAATAAGCACTCCATTTATTCCATTATTAACTCACCCTCCAAAACAAGCTGCATTACCAATGCTTTATGCTGCACTAGGAGAAGACATTAAAGGTGGGGATTATCTCGGGCCTATTGGATATAAAGGGATGAAGGGAGTTCCTGGAAAAGTAACAGCAAAACCTCATGCTTATGATATTGCCATTGCAGAAAAATTGTGGTTAGTTTCTGAAGAACTCACCAAAGAAAAATTTATACTCTAATAGAGTAAGATGCTAAGAGCATCCATATTAAAACATTTGTAGAATTTGAAGACTTTAAATTGATAATCTAAACTTTATTATCTACAACGTTTTACACCTATTTTTTGATGCAATTATTTAACTCCATTGGTGCAATACCGCAGTAATATCTTGTTTTACATTAGAACGAATTAGTCGTTTTGTTTTTCCTGTTTTAAACTGACTGTCATAATTGGTTTCTTTATGTCTAATATGAGCTTCTACAGCTAAATCAATCATATTTCCATCAAACTGTTTAGCATCTGCCGTTCGCCCTACTCTTCCGCTATATTTTTCGCACGCATGTTTGGCAATAGCTACTTCTCTATCTTTAGGACAATTGGGATAACGTTTACGAATGGCTACAGAAAATGCTGCCACATAAATTTTATCTTCTTCAATTCTTTTTATTGCTGCTTTTTCGTTTTTTAACGCTCTTTTTAATTCATCTTGTGCGCACTCTTCTTGTGCTTTTGTTATTGCTTTAGCTTCAACATATTGCCCTTTACGCTCAAAACGTTTTCGCCTTCTGTTCCAAGCAAACAAAACGCCACAATAGCTCGAATGTTTTTTAGATCGCCTAGTTAATGCAGCATTACCGGGTTTTAAAAAAGCTGATTTTACAAATGGAGAACAGCTAAAACAAGTTCCTCTATGGTTTTCGGTTTCAGCAACGTAAGCCTTACCAAATGGTACTGGCTTTTTACAAACAGAACACTTTAGTGTTTCCTTTTTGGTTAAATAAATGTTTTGGGTAAATGTTTCCATTCTATTATTTTGATGCTCTTGTTAATTCTTTTATAATAGCTGTATGTTCTGGAAACTCGGTTGTCAACTCTTCTCTATCCGCCAATATAAAATCATTAAAATCAAAGCCTGGTGCAACCGTACACCCAACTAATGAAAAAGCTGTTGAAACATCTACTTTTGAAGCAAACCAACAACCCGCAGGAACTACGCCTTGCAATTGTTCTCCATTTTCAATATCATTACCAATTTTTAGAATCTCTAACTCTCCTGTTGGTAAAATAATGTAAACCGATAAAGCCGCACCATCATAAAAATGCCACATTTCATCTGATTCTATTTTATGAAAAGCCGAAAATGCTGTGCCCGTCATTAAAAAATAAATTCCTGTTGAAGCATTCCTTTTTAGCCCATTTCTATTGTTTACCGTTTCTTTAGCTCTGTACGTTTCTTTAAAGTAACCTCCCTCAGGATGCGCTTCTAACTCCAATTGCTTAATCCAATATTGTTCGTTTTTCATTCTATTTCTTTAATTTTTTAATTGCTTTATCGAAGTCATTGTCTTTTATTCCATATTCTAATAATCTTTCTTTGTTAAATTTTTCGTACTTCTCAATCGCTAAACTATCAGCTATTTCTTTTGTTACACTACCTGCATTTGTTAATATTTCCTGATTATTAAACTGTAAAAATGAATCCAATTTTTCTCGCCAATCTTTTGCAAACATTTGTCTATGATTCATAGCTTGCAACTCCGCATAATCGAGGTACATCGTTACTATTCTATTTAAAATATCCAACTCTTTTTTATTTAAGTAGTTTTTAGATATGGTAACATCTCCTTTTCTAACCTTACTCCCTTTCCAAGTTGTTAAACCCATATTGGCTTTTGAAATACTGCTTCTTTCCTTAATAATTTCTGCAGCAGTATTACCTGAAGCGGCAAACAATAGTTTGTTTTGTACTATTTTAAAAAACTCACTGGTTTCTTCTGCTTTCGGATTATAATCTACCGCCAACGCATAGATATCTGTAATTTTTCGGTAAAAACGTTTTTCACTAGAACGTATGTCTCTAATCTCTTCGAGTAATTCATCAAAATAATCTTTACCAAAAGGGTTGTCAGGATTTTTTAGCTTTTCATTATCCAATACAAAACCTTTAACAATCAGGTCTTTTAATTGTTGAGTAGCCCAAATACGAAAATGAGTACCTCTAATAGAATTTACTCTGTAACCAACAGATATTATCATATCGAGGTTGTAAAAATCTAAATCTCTACTTACTTTTCTATTCCCTTCTATTTGAACTGTTGCAATTTTTGCAACAGTTGCTTTTTCTTGTAATTCTCCAGTTTCATAAATATTTTTGATGTGTCTAGAAATACCACTTTTATCAATATTAAAAAGTGCTGCTAGTTGATTAATGGTTAGCCAAATGGTTTCATCTTTTAATAAAACATCTACATTTACTGCTCCCTCCTTAGAGGTGTACAATAAAAAATTGTTAGGCTTGTTTATTTCTGTACTCATTTTTATTATTTTATTGGTGTACCACAATTTAGAGTATTTCTATTGTTTACCGTTTCTTTAGCTCTGTACGTTTCTTTAAAGTAACCTCCCTCAGGATGCGCTTCTAACTCCAATTGCATCATCCAGTATTGTTCGTTTTTCATTCTATTTCTTTAATTCTTCTACAACTATTTTACACTCTCCTATTCTATCATAAAACAAGTCCATTAGCACTTTATTCTCCAATTCAGGATCATCATTCGTACATAAATAATCTGCTAATCGTCTTTCGTGCGAAACAACAACGTATTTTTCTTCTTTAGAATAACCCCATTTATACTTATTTAACGTGCTTTCCAACCCTTTTACAGCATCGCCATTATCTCTATCAATATATATTCTTACACCAAAATAAATATCATCATACAGCCAATTAAAACCAACTTTTATAATTACTCCATCTAACTTTTGTAAAATAACATATTCCTTTTCTTCAATATTTAATTGCTTTAACGTTTTAAAATTTTGCGTTAACTCTTCTAAGTTATTTTTAATATGAAACAGAAAACCATCAAGTTTAGTAAAGGTTTCTGATAAGTTCATTATCGTAGTTAGGTTTTGGTAATTAATTGTTTTATTCATTTTAAGTTGAATATTTTTGGTTTAAATGCTTTCTCAAAATTAGGTAAATAAGTTATTATAAATTCAAGTAGAAAATTGATTAATTTAAAATATAATTCAACCCATCCTTACCTAATTCAAAAGTAATTAACGCTACCAAACACTTTCCTTTTAGAATTGTATGTTTCTGTTTTTCTTTATTTAGCGTTAGGGATAGCAGCGGCATCCTTTTTTCTTGTTTTGGTTTATTGAGTATGTTTTGCAAAAAGCAAAATTTACGAAATACATAAAAGAAAAAAGATATAGCGAATAGCCCGTAAACGCCCTAATAAAAAAGGGTGAAACAACCTTTTTATTGATTTTATCGTATTAAATTTATCTTTACAAATTATACTACTTAATTGGACTTAGACGAAATTATAGCAGGTTGTTACCAAAACGACAGAAAACACCAAGAAGCCTTATACAATATGTTTGCTTCTAAAATGTTTGGGGTTTGCTTAACCTATACTAAAGATAGGGATTTGGCGAAGGATATTTTACACGATGGTTTTTTTAAAGTTTTTAAAAAGTTTGATAAATACGATCAATCGTGGAGCTTAAATGCGTGGATTAGACGGATTATTGTAAATACAGCTATCGATCATTTTAGGAAAATGAACAGAATGACCAATGTTGATTTTCAGGAGGCTGTTTACTTGGCGGGTAGTTATAATGACGTTACTGAAATTTCTAAAACTGATGATTTATCGCAAATTATAAATATGTTGCCTAATGGTGCTAAAACTATTTTTAACCTTTACACCATTGAGGGTTACAAGCATAGAGAAATTGCTGAAATGCTAAACATTAGTGTGGGCACTTCAAAATCTCAGTTATCGAAAGCAAAAAGCGTTTTACGCGAGTTGGTTAACAAATATTATGTTAGGTAGCTGATGAAGGATTTCGAAAACATAGAGGATTGGTATAGAAATGAGCTTTCTAATTATAATGTTACCCCTAATAAAGGCGGATGGGAATCACTATCTGAAAATTTAGATGCAGATGCTCCATTAACAGATGAAAATGTTAGTGATTGGTATAAAAAAGAAGCTGCAAAGTTAGAAGAAAGACCTGATTATAGAGTTTGGGAAAAACTTGCTACAAAATTAGATACTGCTTCAGTTTGGGATAAATTAAGTGTTTCGCTAACGAGATACGAACAGTATATTTGGTGGAGAAACATTGCGATTAAAGGAGCTGCCATTTTACTTTTATTTGCCGGAAGCTATGTTACTTATACAGAGTTTAACGATAATACAATTATATCAGAAAATAATGATAAGAGTAGCCAACAAGAAACTATAAAGACAATAAAAGAGCTTGCTATTGCGAAAAAAAGCAATGAACAATCCTCTACTAATATTACTACTGCTTTTAAGGAAGAAAAAATAGCTTTAGCAGCAATACAAAAAAGCAATTCTCACTTAAAAGAATCAAACAACATTGCAGCGCACAACAAAGAGGTTTCTTTAACTAAAGATTTAAAGAAGGTTAAAACTATTGCATTCTCATCTACCGTTGATTCACCGCAGAAAGCTATTAACTCTACTCTTAAAAAAGGTATTTCGGAAAATGACATAACAAATGGTTTTGAACAAAAAGAATTTTTAGTTAAAAAGAAAAAAAATAAAATTGTGTTTAATAATAAACGTTTTTCAAGACATTTTGCTTTTGGAGTTTATGCACGTAGATTTTATTTGGGAGCAAATTTTGGTTTTAAAAAGCAAGGTATGCTTACTTCCCTAAAAAACAACCCTGGATTAGGAGAGCTTAAACAACAAAGCTTTTTAAATTTCGGTAAAACTTTGGGTGCTACTTTAGGTTGGGTTTTTTCTGACAAAATAAATTTAGAAACCAATCTTAATTTTATTTCTACAGCAGGGTACAACAACTCTTTTAGCAATGAAGAAAAAACAGTTGAAGAGGAATTAAAACTTAATTATACTACGCTTAGCCTTTTGGCAAAAAGTATGAGTAACAAATCTACTTTTGATAACAAAAAGTATTCTACCAATTTAATTGGAGGTGTTTATGTTGGGTATTTAGTTAGTTCATCTTCGGTGGTTAACGGAAATTCATATGATAACAATTCTTTTAAATCGGCTGATTTTGGTATTGTTTTAGGTATTGAGCAAGATAGATACATTACCAAGTCTTTTGTAATTACTCCGGGTATTAGGTACCAACAGGGTTTAATTAATATTGCAAATGGTTCTGGTGCTTACCAAGCTGCTCGTAATTATTCTTTTGAGTTTAACCTTGGTATTAAATACATTTTATTAAAGAAAGGCTAACCTTTTCCAACCATTAATCAACCCACTTCGTTATAGCTTTGCACAACGATATTAATGAGCAATTTAAAAAACATATTTGTTATTTTAGGAGTGGTAAGCATATTTGCATTACATCCTAGTTTAAATAAAAATGGGTCTCCTATTTCTTATTTACAATATTTGGTTTATGGTAATTCGCTAGATGTAAGCTGTTGTAATTCTATTAATATTAATGATATTCAAATTAAATGGGTATGCGAAACACAAACAGCGTTATGTAACGATTTAATAGTTTTTGAAAAAGGGATACAAGTGAATGATATTCCTTTTGAAAAAGGACAACAACAGCTTCTTGTTTTTTATAAAGGAAATAAAATTGGTGAACTTGATCAAAACAAAATCACCTCAAAACAAGCTCATCAATACCAAATCAATATCTTGTCTAACAACAATTCTTTATTTTTTAATGGAGAAATTATTGGTCCTGCGTCTTATACCAGCCCTGCTAGGACTATTGCGTATTTAGGTTCTTTATAGCTTAGTTTTTAATCAGCTTACTTGTATTTACTAAATCCCATTTTTCAAAAAATAAAAGAGTATAAACTCCTTTTTTTAAATCAGAAATATCATTTTTTGAATCTAAAGACACCTTTAACTCTTTAACCGTTCTTCCATACATATCAATAATTTTAACTTTATCGATATTCTTATGTAATGATTTTATCATAAAATAATTATGACCTGGGTTTGGATAAATTTCAACTGAGCTTTTCTTATTAAATTCTTTAACAACTAAAGGAATTGCATCTTCATAAACATTTATAGTTGTGTCAGGGTCTAACACAACAGTATCTAATCTAATTAATAAAACATCATTGTTTCCTATTCCATAACTTGAAGTATATCCAGCAACACAAAGCCCTCCAGATTTATTCATAGAAATACTTTTTAGACCTTCATCTAAAACACTTCCATAAGTTGGTCCTAAACCTCCCCAAACACCAGATGGTTTTACCAAAAATAATTTAGCATCCTCTCCTCCTGCACCATGCGCTTCAGTACTTCCAACAACAAACATTTTTCCATTTGCTAGTTCTAGCAAATCATAAGCTTTCTCATCTCCAGGATCACCAAAAATGCTACTCCAAACTTCGCTACCATTTACATCTGTTTTTAATACCCAAAAATCTAAATCATAATTAGATACTTGTTCACTATTAGTACCAGCAATTACAAAACCTAAATCATTAGTTTCAATTACAGCATTAGCAACATCATATCCAACACCACCATAAATGCTATCCCACAATAAAGTTCCGTTAGCCGATAATTTTATTAAATAAGCTTGAGTTGAATCTGTAAACGTATTTTTTATACCCGCAACAACAATATTAGAATCTGAGGTTTCTATTATTGCATTTCCTTTATCAATTAAAGCACCTCCTATTGTTCTGGTCCATAAAGTATCACCTATATTATTAGTCTTAACAATATGTACATCAGAAAATCCATTGGTATTGTTATACGTTTCTCCACAAAATACAAAGCCACTATCATAAGTTTGTACCACATCATAAGCAAAGCTCCAATCTTGACCTCCGTAATACTTTGTCCAAATATGGTTGCCTAAGCTATCTCGTTTATATAAAACAGCTTTATATCCTCCATTTGAAGTGCTGTTGCTACTTGCAGCAATAATAAAACCTTTATCAAAGGTTTGTTTTACAGCGTAACCCAAATCATTGTTAGTTCCTCCTAAAGCAAAACTCCATTGATAAGTGCAATTAGAATCTACTTTAAGCAAATAGATATCAGTGTTACCAGAACTATTGCTAGAGGTTGCACCAACAGTAATATAACCACCATCTGATGTTGTATCAATACCTTCTGCATTATCGTGATTTAAACCACCAAAAGTATATAGATGTGCGACAGTATCCGTTTGTGAAAAACCACAAAAAGGAATGATAAAAAATAATATGTAACTAATTATTTTCACTTTATCGCTTGGCTAATTTTAATCAATTTAGTTAATAAATCTTCTAATAAATCTAATCGTAACATATTGGCTCCATCACTTTTTGCATTAGCAGGATCAGGATGTGTTTCAATAAAAATTCCATCTGCACCAACAGCAACACCTGCTTTAGCAATGGTTTCTATCAATTCTGGTCTACCACCAGTAACACCTGAAGTTTGGTTAGGCTGTTGTAAGGAATGTGTAATATCCAGTACAGTTGGCGCATATTGTTTCATTGCAGGAATAGAGCGGTAATCAACCACTAAATCTTGGTAGCCAAAAGTTGTTCCTCTCTCTGTTAACCAAACTCTATCGTTACCTGATTCTTTTACTTTATTTACAGCAAACTGCATAGATTCTGGACCTAAAAATTGTCCTTTTTTGATATTGATTACTTTACCTGTTTTTGCTGCTGCAACTAACAAGTCTGTTTGTCGGCATAAAAAAGCGGGAATCTGTAATACATCAACATAATCTGCAGCCATAGCACATTCTTCTGCTGTGTGTACATCCGTTAATGTTGGCAAGCCTAATCTTTCATTTACGCTTTTAATAATTTTTAATGCTTTCTCATCACCTATTCCTGTAAAAGAATCTAATCTTGAACGGTTAGCTTTTCGGTAAGAAGCTTTAAAGATGTATGGAATTTTTAATCTGTCAGTAATCTCTTTAACTGTACATGCAATTTCAAACACATTTTCTTCACTTTCTACAGCACAAGGACCTGCTAATAAAAAGAAGTTTCCTGAGTCTAAATTTTTAATGTTTGGTATTTTATTCATAATATTTTGTTCTTTTAAAAATATGCTTTCACTCCTACAAAACCACTATTGGCATAGGTAGATGATGGTAAGAAAAAAGCCGTTAAATTATTTGTTCCTATTATTACATCAAAGTTCTTAATTGTTTTGGCTACAGCCAAACCACCATTAAATTTTCCATAACCGCCATAAGAAACATGCGCTTTTAATGCAAAAGTAGGATTAAAATAATAGTAAGTATTGGTATAAATTAACGGAAAATAGTTGGATAGTATTTTATGGTAAAGCCCCACATTTAATTTCCATTTTTGGTTAAAATATTTGGTGTAATTAAGATTTAAAGCTGTTGGTAAAGCAATAGAATAATCTCCTTTTTCTACATTAGAAATATTATTGACAATAGAATCTTGAGAAATATCAGACAATACAGAATCGTTTAAATTAAACACATTATCAACTTCTATCCCATCATAATAAAATGAACTATCTGCATTGTATTGCAAGGAACTTTTATTAAAATAGATAAATCCTAAATCATTAATTGCTAGGTGTATTTTATCACCATTTTTTAACACAAAATCTGTAAACAAATCGGTAGAAACTCCAAACCCATTAAAAGCAGAAAGGCCTGTATTAGCAGTATCAGAGGAATTATAGGTGTAATTCATGTCTAAAACTATTTCTTTACCATCTTGCTCTGTAAAAAGACTTCCTCTAGGCATTACCATTGCTTGATGATTTTGTCCTTTGATTAAGGAAACAATAATTCCTTCTTTTGTTTGTCGTTTATTTTTAGTTTGTGTGTTTATCAAACCGATATTAAGTTGTTGGTATTGAAAATAATTAAAATCCGTATTACTCAATTCTGCTTTTTGCCCAGCAAATTGTTTATTTCCATCAAAAGTAAATTTGAATAAATCTTCGGTAAACTGTGCATCAAAATGCTCTACAAACTCTATCCCAAATAATAAAGAAAGGGTTGTTTTATTAAATAGCGTATCTATTGGAATAGTAACATTTAAGTTAAAATTAACATCCTGCCCCATAGTGTTTAATGCCGATAAGTTTTTATAAACGGCCTCTTTTTCACTTTGCTCAATTCTACCTCCATAAAGAAACTTGTTTAAAAACTCATTATTTACAGCATCTGAACCATATGTATAATTGGCATTAAATTCTACCGAAACACGCTGAGTGGTATCTGTAAAAAAATCATTAACAAACTGAGCCGATAATGTATTGGTAAGTAAAAATGCTAGTGTAAAATAAAATCCTTTTTTCATCTTAATTAGGATTTACGTTATAAGCAAAATCTCCCACCACCTTAATATCAATAGCATAACCATCGTATATTTTAATATGCTGTGTTTGGGGTTGAGTTGTAAAAGCAATTTTAACTACTAGTTTAGCCGCTTGGTATAAATTATCAATATCAGTTTCTGATAACAGAATACTTACCTCTGCTGATTTTTTTTGTATCACTCGGAAATTAGCATCAACAGGTGCTGCTAAAATTTTATTATTAACCGTTAATGTTTTTATAAAATTCATATTGGCATCATACAAATCCAATGAAATTACAGCATCAAAAGGAAAGCCGTTATCTGCAAACAAACGTAATGTACCGTCAATTATCTCCCCATTCGTATTGTTAGAAGATAAAGAAATATCAACGGTATCGGCCAATGTTAAATCTGTAGCAATTAAGGAAAGTGGAAATTCTACATTTAGATTAATTTTTAAAGGATGCTTTTTAAATACAAAATCATTACTTCCAGAAACATTACCTAAAGGATTAATATTCATATCAATTTCGTATTGTAATTGATTGGGTAAAACCTCTATTAGTTGGTCAATATTAGAGTTTGAAGTGTTCATAAAAACATTGTAATTGCTATAAATCACTTCAGGTATAGCAAAGGTTTCTTGTGCTCTGTTCAAATTTAATGGCGCTCCCATAATGGCGTGATTAAGTGAAGCACTGTTTCCTATATTAGAATTAATTGTTGTAAACTGATTAATAATTAGTTGAGCATCGATACCAAAACCATTAACAAAATCTAGGTTAACATCTACTTGGTCAATATCTATAGAACCTGACAACACTCTGTCAAACACAGTTAGATTAGTAATTTCTGGACCAAAAGTATAAACCTGAGAACCAAAATATCCTTTTACATAATATGGTACAATATCACGTAAGGTGTTTTTATAGGTAATTTTTTCTCCTACGGTAATTAACACTGGAGATGTGGCATTGACATCTACCATTGCATTTGCTCGTGTAATTATAGTATTTACTTTAGTTTTAGAAATACCTGTTAAATCTAATGTGTAGCCACTTATATCTATTATTTTTTTGATATAACCATCCTGTGCTGGTGTCCAAGCGTCTACCAATTCTTGAACGACTAATGTATCCCCATTTAATGTTGCACTAGGAATAGTATAAGTAATAATAATTTTTTCTTTGATTTCGCTAAAAACTTCCACTTCAATAAAACCAGATTCAATAATAGCAAGATTTAACTCTACCCCATTACTAATATTCAATTTTAGCTCATCATCTGTACTATAAAAAGGGACGCCAGGATTGGCTATTAACGAAAGAGGAATAACATAAATATCCTCTATAGTAGTATCAGGAATAGTAAATAAAGAATCCATATCTACATCAAAAATATTATCGCTATATACAATCTTAAGCGAAGTATCAGGGTTTACCTGTAGTACAGAATCAGGAATTAAATCATTAATAGTCAATGTTGATTTTACCAATGGAGCTAATAAATCTACATCCCAATTAGGACGTTCAAAATCTTTTTTACAAGAAAAAATCAACGTAATAAATAGTAGTGATAATAGTATTTTAGATGCTTTTAACATTATCGTAAAGTTACTTATTTTCAATTACTAACAAACCCTAAATTCATAAACGGTAAATAGCCGATAATACCTTCTTTTTAACTTTGGTATTTTTACCTCTTATGAGATATTTATTCGCTTTATTATTTATTTGCTTTTGTGCTACTTCTTTTGCTGGTGGCCCCTGGTTGCAGCCTGCAAAATCTGGTTTTTTTCAAGTGCAAGCAACTTTACCTGTTGGCACTTATAACCGCTTATTTTTATCCAACAATAAGCAACTCGACCTTAACAGAGAAGTTACAGATATGAATTTTCAAGCTTATTTAGAATATGGTATTACTGATAAAATTAATATCGTTACCGTTTTACCTTACAAATATATTTCTACAGGAGCTGCTCAGTCTACACTTACTAATCCTACACTTTTACCAAGCGGAAAACTAAGTGGTTTTAGCAATTACAAACTGGCTTTAAAATATCGTATTTCTGATAAAAATTATAAAATTGCTGTTTCTCTGCAATCAAGTTTTAATAGTACTATTCAAGATTTAGAAAAAGGTTTAGTTACAGGTTACCAAGCAAATTCCATTGGTTTATATGGACATATTGGCAAAGGGTTTTCTGAAAATTTCTATTCTTTTATTGAAGGAGGATTTAATAGTGTAAGCAATAATTTTAGTGATTTTTACGAAATCCATTATGAGATTGGCTACCAATTTAAACCTTCATTTTGGGGTGCTTTTACGTTAGATTTAAGAGAAACTTTAAGAAATGGAAATTACAGAAACGAGAACCTTCGCCAAACAGGATTTTATACCAATAATCAAGAATATTTTGCTTTTGGATTAAAAACATCTTACGAACTCAAAAATAAAATAGGATTTAATGCTGCCTTTTTTGGTGCTTTTAGCGGTAACTATGTAGCCTACCTCAGGACTTATAGTATTGGCATTTACAAAAAGTGGTGGTAGTTTTTATTTTTTAGTTTAAATAGATCCCAAATCAAGTTTGGGATTTGTGTTATCTGGTATTCGTTTTTTAACTTCGTTAAATTCTCACACCGATAACACAAACATCATCTAGCTGTTCTAAATCTCCTTTCCAACTATCAAAATGAGCTGACAAGATATCGTATTGTTCCTCCATGCTTTTATCGGCATTTTCTAACAACAAGTTTTTAAATGGCTTATACTTCATTTTTTTACCCTTAGAACCACCAAACTGATCGGCATAACCATCGGTAAAAATATAAATCAAATCTCCTTTTTGTATTGGATACTCTGTATTTGTAAATGGTGTTATCTTTCCATAAGCGCCTATTGGCTGTTTATTTCCTTTAATTTCATGCAACTCTTTATTCCTAATAATATAAACAGGATTTTTAGCTCCCGAAAAAGTTAATTTCATTTCTTTATAATTAATAGCACAAAAAGCAACATCCATTCCATCTCTAATAATATTTTCTGAATCGGTATGTTTATTTACCGTTTTATAAACTTCAGCATTTAAATAATCTAACGCTTGGGCAGGAGAGTTTACATTTTTTTGCTGAATGGATTGATCAAATATTTTTAAACCAATTAAACTCATAAATGCACCAGGGACACCATGTCCGGTGCAATCTACGACAGCAAAAACAACCAATTTTTCATCATCTTTTCCTTTTGTGGTGCTCAATTCCGAAATCCAATAAAAATCGCCACTTACAATATCTTTAGGCTTAAAATAAATAAACGATTGGGGTAATATTTGCTGAAAAACTTCTTTAGGAGGTATTAAAGCGCTTTGTATTCGCTTGGCATAATTAATACTGTCAACAATTTCTTTATTTTTTTCTTGTATTTCCTTTTTCGATGCCTCTAAAGAATACCGAGCAATTAGTTCTTTTTGAGTTAGTCGGTAACGCATTCTAATTAACAATATAGAGAATGCTGCAACCGAAAATGTTAGCAAACCTCCACTTACCAAAAATTCTGAAATACTTAGTTTGCTGTTAAAATAAAAGAAAATAACGTTTGCAATTAAACTCACTCCAACAATAAAAATAGAATAATAAACGCGATAAAAAACAAACATTCCTGAACCAATAAACAATGCCATATAAGCCAAAGTATGTTTTTGAAGATGCAGACCATCCATCACACTCCACATATATGCATTTTGTATGGAGATGAGCAATACAGGAATAACGCCCATTAATTGTATCGAAATTTTTAACGGTTTATAAAACAAAACAGTTATCAAACAAATTAAAGAAACAGCTACTCTAAAGGTTAAAAATTTCTCCCAATGATCATAGAGGTTAATGTAGTCTGTAATAAAAAAAAGCATGTTAAAAACCACAGCTACCCATAAGGTTATCTTATGATACTTTAAAGCTGTTTGATCCAATTCGGATTTCCAAGTATTGTTTAAGGTTTCTGTCATTAAGTTATTTTGTGAGCTCCAAATTAACAAAAATTAAAATTAGATTTTCAATCCAACTGAGAATTATAAGATTCCGTTCTGCAACTGGATAGTTTAACTTACTACGCTAAAACGTAGCGTTTCACTATTTACTTCTAGGATGAAAATCTAAAATCGCCTGTTGCAAATATTCTCTATCTAAATGTGTGTAAATTTCTGTGGTGGTGATAGACTCATGTCCCAGCATTTCTTGCACAGCTCGTAAATCTGCTCCTCCTTCTACTAAATGTGTTGCAAAAGAATGTCTAAATGTATGCGGGCTCACCGTTTTAGTAATCGTAGATTTTTCTACCAACTGTTTAATAATCGTAAAAATCATTACTCGCGTAAGTTGTTTACCTCTCCTATTTAAAAATAAAATATCTTCACTTTCCACATCAATATTGGTCATGTGGTTACGCTTAGTATTAATATAGGTATTAATAAATTTTATAGCAATACTTCCAATTGGTGTAATCCTTTCTTTATCTCCTTTTCCTACAACCCTAATAAAACCTTCATCTAACAATAAATTAGATAATTTTAAATTTACCAACTCCGAAACACGCAAGCCACAACTATATAATGTTTCGAGCATTGCTTTGTTCCGTTCGCCTTCATCAGTACTTAAATCAATGCAATTAATTAATTCAGTAATTTCTTCAATGCTTAATACTTCGGGTAATTTACGCCCTATTTTAGGAGATTCTAACAATTCTGTTGGAGCAACATCAATAATATCCTCCATTAGTAAATATTTGTAAAAAGCTTTTAAACCGGATAAAATACGTGCTTGAGATCTTGCATTTAACCCCATTTCACTCACCCACTGTAAAAATTCTTCTATTTGGTTTTGAGTTACCTTTTCTGGTTGCACATCAATTTCTTGAATTTCTAAATATTGTACCAACTTAACTACATCACGCAAATAAGCCTCAATAGAATTTGACGATAAAGACAATTCTAATTGTAAATAGCTTTTAAATCCTTTTATAGTTGATTTCCAATTCATCACCAAGCCCGTAAGGGCAATTATTGAGTAGTTTATTCAGATTATTCTAATTACAAATATATATCTTTGCTCAATAGCAATTTAATTATGAAGATATTAATTCTTAACGGCCCCAACTTAAACTTACTCGGTAAACGTGAAAAATCAATTTACGGAGAGCAATCTTTTGAGGATTATTTTAGCACTTTAAAATCTAATTATACTCACATTGATTTTGAATATTACCAAAGCAATGTTGAAGGAGAGCTCATTAATAAATTGCACGAAGTTGGTTTTAATTATGATGGGATTGTAATTAATGCTGGTGCTTACACACACACGTCTATTGGTATTGCAGATGCTATTGCAGGAATTGAAACTCCTGTTATTGAAGTTCATATTTCTAACGTTTATTCTCGAGAAGAGTACAGACATCATTCTTACCTAGCAAAAAATTGCATTGGTGTAATTGCTGGTATGGGATTAAACTCGTACAAATTGGCAGTTGAGCATTTTGTTGAGCTTAATAATAGTTAAGATTGCTTCAATACTCCGTTACACTCCGCATTTCGCAATGACGCTGATGCAGAAAAAAAAACAAATAAATACGTCATTGCGAGTATTTTGCGAGAGCAAAATCCGGAAGCAATCTCAACACATAACCTTCTAAAAAAAATAGATTGCTTCGGCATTCGTCTCTCATTTCTCGCAATGACATTGATACAGGAAACATCAAAAGAAAAGCATTAGTTTTGCCGTAATTCAAAACAATGACTATCCAAGCCAATATCTGGAAATTATACGTGATAAAAGCATCCAAGTGGATGATGCTTTTTATGCCAATAATATGGCTATTCTACAAAGAGAATGGATTAACTGTTAAAGACTTATTTATAATACAAGCCATTAATTCTTTGCTTGTGGCGATAACTGAAATTCCATCAGGTTATGTAGCCGATGTTCTGGGAAGAAAGAATTCATTAATTATAGGTACATTTTTTGGATGTCTGGGATTTATAATTTATTCACTATCATTTAGTTTTGAAGGCTTTTTATCTGCCACGCTTTGTTTAGGATTTGGGCAAAGTTTTATTTCTGGATCAGATACAGCTTTAATGTATGATTCATTAAAAGAACTCAACAGAGAAAAAGATTTTATAAAGCTTGAAGGCAGAACCATTTCTATGGGAAACTTTGCAGAAGGAACTGCAGGAATGATTGGAGCTTATTTCCTTACAAACAATAGCTACCGAATCCCTTTTTACTATCAAGTAGGTATCGCTTTTATTGGCTTTCTCATTGCCTTACTTTTAGTTGAACCAAAGACAACTAAACTAAGTGATGGAATAAATAAACCTTGGAAAAATATCAAAAATATTATCCGCTTTTCGTTAATTGAAAATAAGCTTTTACGCTATTACATTCTATATTCTGCTATAATTGGAACTACAACATTAAGTATCGCATGGTTTGCTCAACCTTTTTTAGATTTTGTTAAAATTGAAGGAAAGTTTAACGGTATAATTTTTGGCTTATTAAACTATACTGTTGCAGCGACTGCTTTTTATGCTCATCAAATAGAGAAGCGATTTAAAACTAATTCTATCTTAATTTCTATTCTTTTAACTTTAATCGCTTGTTATTATGGGATAAGTCAATTTACTCATTATTATTGGGCAATTCCGTTAACTATTTTTTATTTTACACGAGGAATTGCAACACCTATTTTACGAGATTATATGAACAGGGAAACTCCTTCAGAAATGCGAGCCACCGTAATGTCTATCCGAAGTTTTATTATTCGATTATTATTTGCTTCTCTTTCTCCTTTTTTAGGCTATTATACAGATACATACTCTATACAAGAAGCACTCTTATTTAGTTGTATTTTATTTTTTATTTTAGGAAGTATTGTTTTAATCCTATTGTTAAGTAATAAAAAAACGGAAGCTACGTTAAACTCATAATTATCAAAATGCTATAAAGTTATTTATCTTACCTTTGGTTTTAATTGATGCAAATTTTCAAAAAAATATTACTTATTTGTGCTGGTGCAATTATTGTACTTCACTCGTTAGTTCCTCATCAACATGGTGAAGAGTACGCGAATGAGGGAAGTATTACTAATCAGTCAACAACTAATATTTTCGATTACATTTCTTTAGTATTTCACTTTAATTTAGGAGAACATCATTTAGAAAACTTTCTTACTCCTGAAGCTGATATAGAAGTAGATACTGAAACCGCTGATTTTAATTTATTAACTTTTTATTTGTTTGAGAAAATTTCATTACAATCAGTTCCTTCAATTAATTTTACTGACAGTTTACCACCTCAAATAAAAGAGCAATTAAAAACTCGGACTGATCAGTTTAGAGGGCCTCCTACATTAAGCTAATAAAGAAGTTTAAGCACTATCTTTTCATTTTAACTTATTTTTCAATATTCTATTTAGGGTATTGCTATTACCATTTATCTTAATTAAAAACCCATGAAAAAAAATAATATAATTATTGTGTTAACAATACTTTTTAGTATCAGTTTAACAGCCTTTACAACCGAAGAAACTAGTAGTTGGATGACCAATTACCAAGAAGCAGTTAATCTTGCAAAAAAAGAAAATAAATTAATTTTAATGGATTTTTCTGGTTCGGATTGGTGTGCCAACTGCATCCGTTTAGAGCGTGGCGTATTTGAAAAAGAAGTTTTTAAAAAATACGCTCAAGAAAAATTTATTCTATTAAAAATTGATTTTCCGGTAAAGAAAAAAAATAAGCTTTCGGCAGAATTGACTAAACAAAATGAAGGTTTAGCAGATATCTATAATAAAGAAGGACAGTTTCCTACCATTATAATTTTAGATGCCAATGAAAAATTATTAGCTAAAACAGGTTATAAACCAGGAACAGCAGAAGATTACATTCAACATCTTAATTCTTTATTACAATAAGAATGAGCAAACAAATTCTTTTTCTATTTATACTTTTTGGAGGTTATTTTTCAGTGCAAGCTGAAGAAAAAAGTGCCTATAAACAAGTTATTAAATTAATGGGAACAAGGTTTGAGATAACCGCGGTTTCTAACGATGAACAATTGGCTAAAAATAGCATAGATTCTGCCATTGCAGAAATTAAACGTATTGAAAATTTAATTTCTTCTTGGAAACCAAACTCTCAAACAAGTAAGATTAACAACAATGCAGGTATTAAGCCAATAGTCGTAGACAAAGAACTTTACTTGCTTATCGAAAGAAGTAAAAAAATATCAGCTTTAACTCAAGGTGTTTTTGACATCTCTTTTGCATCTATTGATAAAGTTTGGAAATTTGATGGTTCGCAAAAAACACTACCATCCGATAAAGAGATTCAGAGCTCCGTTGCCAAGATCAATTATCAAAATATTATTTTAAATCCAGCAAAAAACACTGTTTTCTTAAAAGAAAAAGGAATGAAAATAGGTTTTGGAGCAATAGGTAAAGGTTACGCTGCCAACCGCGCTAAAATTATTATGCAAAACTTAGGTATTAAAGATGGTTTGGTTAATGCTAGTGGCGATTTAATTACTTGGGGGAAAATGGAAAACAATGGAGATTGGAGTATTGGTATTGCTAACCCTAAAGAAAAAAACAACATTATGGCGTGGTTAATTATTAATGATATGGCAGTTGTTACTTCTGGTAATTATGAAAAATTTGCTACCATTAATAATATAAAATATGCTCACATTATTAACCCAACAACAGGTTGGCCAGCTACAGGCACAAAAAGTGTAACCATTATTTGCGCTGATGCTGAAATAGCCGATGCATTAGCCACTTCGGTTTTTATTTTAGGAGCCGAAAAAGGAATTGCACTAATTAACCGTTTAAAAAACATCGAATGTTTAATGGTTACTGAAAATGATGAATTAAAAACATCTAAAGGAATAACACTAAATTATTATAGTGAAAAAACAACACATCAACCAACACTAAATTTAAAATGATTAAAAAAATAACCTATAAATTCTTTACTCTGCTATTTATCGGAATAAGCATCAGTTCGTGTGCCACCGTTAAAGAATATCAAAAAATGGCTTTAAACGATGAAGACATGAAATTAAAAGATCAAAAAATAAAACGCTACGAAACTAACTTCCAATCATACAGAGAAGGTGGCTCGGGTGCTAACGGAGGTAAATCAGGAGGAGGGTGCGGATGCAACTAATAAAAAATATAAGTATCGTTTTAATGCTATTAAGTAGCAACATTCTTTTGGCTCAAACCGATACTACGCGAACAAAGTTTCAACAACTAACCGATAGTATTGAACCTATGGAGATTGATATTATTGGAGGATATTATAGTCAAGATGGAGCAAACTCAGCTGTTACTGGTGGTAGAGGAACTGAGGATTTACAAGTAATTCCTGTAACATTTATTATTAATATTCCGAGTAAAAAGAATAATTATAATTTTAATATTGGCGTAGATAATGTTACCTCTGCTTCTACCGACAATATGGATACCGATGTTTCCTCAGCGTCTAAAGTAGATACACGTGTTCATGGAGATTTATCGTATACCCGAAAAGTTAGCAAACGTAAATCGTACCACGTTATTGGAGGTTTTTCATCAGAGTATGATGTAAAATCGTTTAGTGCTGGTGCTGGTTTTGCTGTTGAATCTAAAAATAAAAATAGCAGTATAGATATTAATGGTAAGGTTTATTACGACAACTGGTTTTTGTACTACCCTGCCGAATTTAGACAAGGAGTTGACAGTGCTGTTTTAGAGAATTTTGACCATGATACCTACAAACATTCTAGTGGAAATGATAGTCGTATTTCTTATAATTTTTCGGCAAGCTTTGCTCAAATTATAACTCCTAAATTACAAATTGCCATTACTGCAGATTTTGTTTTACAAACAGGTTTATTGGCAACACCTTTTCATCGTGTATATTTTAACGATGGTATTAATAATGATGGTAACAATGAGTTTGAAGATATTAAATCTGATAAATTACGTAAACGAGAATTTTTACCCGATTCAAGAATGAAAATTCCGGTATCATTCCGCTTTCATTATTACATTAGTAGCACCTTTATTTTTAAAGGATTTTACCGTTATTATTATGATGATTTTGGTATTAGAGCCAATACCTTTGAGTTAGAACTTCCTGTACGGTTTAGTAAAGCTTTTGCTTTAATTCCTTTTTACAGGTACCATACACAAACAGCATCTACCTATTTTGCTCCTTTTGGAGAGCACTTATTAACAGACACTTACTTTACTTCTGATTATGATTTATCGGCATTTAACTCTACCAATTACGGTTTAGGTATTAGATTTACTCCTCTATTTGGAATAGGCAGGAATGCCGAGAGTAAAAAATCTGATTTTATCTTTAAAAGCCTTAACCTGAGGTACGCTTTATATGATAGAAGCAATTCTTTAAATGCTTATATGATTACTTTAGGTCTTGGATTTACAGTTTTTTAGGTTTTATATTTTTATTTCTATATTTGGGAAAACAAAAACTATAGGTTGGATATAGTGCATATGCACTATATCCGGTTGTTACCATATATAACTGAGAATGAAAATACAGATTAAACAATTATTGATTATAACATTGTTTATTGCAGTTGGAAACATTGCATTATATCTATTTATCTTTCCAAAAATAAATTCAAAAAAGG
>Ga0256845_1000862_pt1 | contig 26090 bp, 19 predicted proteins | sample RiftiametaG_FD_189101 | JGI IMG/M metagenome (GOLD analysis project Ga0256845, IMG submission 189101) | Tube worm associated microbial communities from hydrothermal vent at the East Pacific Rise, Pacific Ocean - Riftia | ecosystem: Host-associated > Annelida > Integument > Unclassified ... | reverse complement strand
CTGAAAAATGTGAACTAAATATCAACAATAAGTGTATCGCAAATAACATCCCAAAACGAAATAACTACTTCAAGGGGAAACGGATAAGTGCAGAGGATTTGACACTAGAGCAGAGATATTATATTGATAAGATAAAACGGATACATGGTGAGCTAATAGGGTATGGGATTGTTGATGGTTTGACAATTAGTGAGATTCACAAAGATACAAAAAAGATTAAATTAAATCAAGGTATAGGTATTGATAGCTGTGGGAATCTTCTAGCTCTATATAGAGATAGAGTTTTTGATTTACCAGAAGAGGAGCTTAATGAGGGTGACTATATCTATCTCAAATATGTGGAGAGAGGTAGTAGTAGAGTAGCGAGGGGGGATGGTGACTCCTGTAGTGAGGAGTGCTGTTATAATCATATTGTCGAAGATATGGAAATCTATATCGACAAGAGAGAGTTGAAGCTAGAGGCAGATAGTATCTGTGTAGATAGAAAAAGTATTGCTATAGAGAGAGAGGAGCTACTACGAGAGTTGAACTACTCTGAAGCGATAGATATAGGGGAGTTGACAAGAGAGGTATATAGACCTAGTCTTTCGTTAAAAAAGAGAAATAGATTGCGTGATAGGTTGATGCTTTTGAATAGAATAGAGGAGGAGACACCACCTTTTTTACTATTAGGAAGGTATGTGAAGAGTAGAAACAGAGGTATGATTGATACATCCAATAGAACCTATCTCTATACCAATGCTCAACTCTCCAAACTCCTATGTCAAATGAGCCACCATCATGTTAGTAGTCTCAATGGAGAGGTAGGTGATGTCTCTGCTATCTCCTCTATCAACACCATTAAGCCTAACTCTAGTGGAGCATTTGAGATTGTAGCTGGTAATAATATCTCTATTACTAATGAAGATAGCAAGTTAAAAATTTCTACAAGAGGAGGTTTTCACAAAGAGCATCTAATCTCTCTCTCTGCTGGAGACTCAAAAGAGTTCGAACACAATAGAGGGACTTTTCCCACTGTAGATATATATAGGAGAGTTGCCAAGGTTGAAGCCGAGGAGGAGAGTTCAATTAATCAAAAAGGTGCTTATCTAAAAATTGAACTAGAGGAACAGGCAAGAGCCTTGGATATGGAGTTTGAGGATTTTATGGAGATGAATAGTAATCCAGAGCCTATTCCTATCTCTACTCATCATAAAAATAGGTCTGTAAAAAGGATACTAAGAGAGAGTAATGTCTATAATGTATCACCCCAAGTTGTAAAGATACTTGATAAAAAAGTAGACTACTATAGAGATACAATATATCTACTACCTGAATATAGTTATGAGAAGGTGATAGGAGAGGAGAGTTATATCAAGATTATTCATATAGATAGAAATATCGTTAGGATAGAAGATATAAGAGCGAAATATGGTGAGACTTCTACAGAGAAGCTTCACTATCTAGTTATACTCAATACATAAAGTGCTGATATGTTGCTCAAAACTCCCTCCAAATCCCAAAAACAGATTAAGAAAAAAGAGAGCAAAAAGAGACCAAAACTCTCCAAAGAGAAGAGAAAGAGAGCTATAAAAAGTCCTACTATTGAGCAACATCACTCAAAACAAGAGAGTCCAAAAAGAGTAGAGACAACTCCTCTAAAGCTAAGAAAAGAGGAGAGTAAAAAGAGGATAACTCTAAAGGGTAACTCCATTGAAGCTATCACTACTTTTGCAGACTCTTCGGCTTCTGATATTGCCAAAATTTATCCTATCTTGGGTGATAGCCTAAATCAAAAACTAGCCCAAGAGCAGAAACAAGAGGCAAAAACTATACCAAAGCTAGTTGTAAAAACTAGTGCCAATCAGATTAAACTCCCTCCCAAAAAGGGGATAACAGCTACTAAAAAGATTGAACAAAAAGAGAGATTAACAGAATCTGAACCACCCCAAATAGTTGCTAAACCACACCAAGAGCCATCAAAACCTCCAAATAATAGTAAAATTACCAAAGAGATACTAAAAAAAGAGCCAATAGGTGGTTTTTTGAGTTGGCTAAAGAGTAGTTTTGGTAGTTTTATGAAAAGTATTAAGACCAAAGATAAAAAGGTCAATACCTCAGCAGGTAAAACACCCTCTATAGCAACAGTTGGAAAAGCGAATCCAAATCGTATAAAAGAGAACCACACCACATCTAAAAAAGCTGTAGAGAGAGAGCATATAGAGTTCTCTAAAAATATTATGGATGATAACTCCCAAGAGAGGATAAAGCCAAAAGAGGTCAATGAATCAAGAGCTGTTTTGCTTGATAAAGAGTTGAAATCAACAGTCACAACAGCTCAAAATAGTGATATGCAGGAGTATCTATCTATAGAGCTATCGGATGATGTTCGTAAACATGCAGATGAGTTACTACAACCAAGTATCCAAAAACATACAGAGAGTCTAAAACAAGATACCAACAAGATTTCAAAACAGAGAGAGAGTGAGAAACAAAAAGAGATTAAAAAGAGCCAAGAGAGAGTTTTCAATCTCAATAAAAAAGCAAACCAAGAGCAAGAGAGTATAATTGTAGCTCGTAGAGATAAGATTGTAGTTGAACAGAAAAAGGGGTTAGATACTGCCCACAAAGAGATTGAAGATTTTAATAAAAAAGCAGATACCAAACAGAAGCAGACAAAACAGGAGGTTGATAGTAGAGTCAAAAAGGCAGATAGTGATGCCAATATGGAGATTAAAAAAGGTGAAAATCAAGCGAGAGAGATAAAAAAGAGCAAAGAGGCAGAGGCAGAGAGTAAAAAAAGAGAACTAGAGAAAAAGCAAAAAGATAAAAGTTGGTGGGATAGAGCCGTCGATGTGGTCAAAAGTGCTATCAAGAGTCTAACGGATGCTATAGACTCTATATTTTCTGCTCTTCGTTCTCTAGTCAAAAAGGCGATAGAAAAAGCCAAAAAGTTAGCAGTAGCTGTTATCAACAAAGCTCGAACTTGGATAGTCGAGAGGTTGGACTCTTTTAGGAAATGGGCAAAATCTATGGTAGATAAGTATCTCAAATCCTACTTTCCAACCCTAGCAAAAAAACTAAATCAGGCGATTGACAAGGTAGTAGATGATGCGACCAAGGCAGTAAATGCTGTTGCTGATAGTATGATTAAGGGTGTTGAGGCACTAGCCGATGCTCTTAGTAAAACACTAGACAAGGTTCTCTCTGTTTTCCAAGTAGCTCTAAAGGGTGCTATTGGGATAACAGGTGCTATCTTGACAGGAGATTTCAAAGAGGCACTAAAGATAGCTATCCAATCCACTTGTGATATTTTGGGAATAGACTCAAAAACTATTTTTGATTTTCTAAATCGTGCAGGTAAAGAGGTGATGAAGATTCTAAAATCACCTGCTAAATTTTTCAATAATCTAGTATCAGCAGTAGGAAAAGGTATCAAAAATTTCCAAAAAAATATCAAACAGCATCTCATCTCTGGTCTGATAGGTTGGCTAACAGGTACACTGTCCAAAGCCAAGATTACACTACCTGACAAATTTGATTTCAAAGGAATCCTATCTCTAGTCATGCAGATTACAGGAGTGAGTTATGATAGTATCAAGGCGAAGATTATCAAAAAATATCCAAACTCCCAAAAAATCTTTGATAAGGTAGAGGGAGGCATAGAGAAGATAGAAGAGGGGATAGGAAAAGCCAAAGAGGGTATCGAGCTAATCAAAGAGATAAAAAAAGAGGGTGTAGTTGCTGTCTTATGGAAAAAAATCAAAGAGAAGATAGGGGATTTAAAAGAGACAGTATTCTCTGCTATTCGCAATTTTATTATGGTATCGGTTATCAAACAAGGAGTCACTTGGCTATTGAGTCTACTCAACCCTGCTAGTGCAATTGTTAGAGTGATAAAGCTTCTCTTTGATTTTGTAATGTTTCTAGTCGAAAAGTTTACACAGATAAAAGATTTTGTACTCTCTGTATATAACTCCATCACAGCCATAGCATCAGGAGCATTAGCCAAAGCATCAAAAGCTGTAGAGGATGCTCTAGCAAAAAGTCTACCTGTTATCATTAGTCTATTTGCTACTATATTGGGTCTAGGTGGAATCGGTAAAACTATACAGAAACTTATCAAAAAAGTCTCTAAGCCTGTTGACAAGGTTATTGATAGGATAATTGAGCGTGTAGGAAAATATCTCCAAAAGATGGGTAAAAAAAGAGCCGAGAGGAAAAAAGGAAAAGAGAAAAAGCGAGTCAAAAAAAGAAAAATAGACAAAGCATTAGGCAAAAAACTCACCTTTTCAGTGGCAAAAGAGAGCCATTCACTATGGATTACAACCATAGGAAAAGTGATAAAGGTGATGGTCGCAAGTGAGAAATCTCCTATTGAAGATAGATTAAGAGATTGGAGAGATAAAAGATTAAAAGAACTAGATAAAGATAAGCAAGAAGAGGCTAAGGGATTGATTGAAAAAGCAGAAGGATTAAGAGATAAAACAGTCGAAAAAGCCAAAGAGGAGGAGATAATTACTAATGCTATTTTATCGGATAAAAAGATAACAGTAGATGAGACAAAAAAGGAGAAGATAGCAGAAGAGACAACAGTTGACAAAGAGGAAGAGCTACAGCTAGTTATGATAAAACTGTTTGAGATTTTTGGATATGACTTGGCTGATGTGCTAATCTTATATAGGAAGTATATCAAAGAGAGAAACTGTGAAGAGGTCAAGGAGAAGACTCTTAATAAATTAATAATAGAAGAATTTAATAAAATATATGAGAAAGCACCTCAAGCAAAAATTGAAATAGATGATTTGGCACATAAGATAGTTAATTCATTACAAGGGAGTGTGGTAAAAGAAGCATCTATAAAATCTAAAAAAAGAGCTATGGAAAAAATTATAAATGATTATTCTGGTGACCCTTCTAAAATTAAAGATTTGGCAAGGAATACGATTATTGTTTCTGATGATAAAATTGGTGATGTGATAAAGAAATTGATTGAAAATAGGGCAAGAGTGAAGAGGGTTGATGGAGATGTTGACCCTTTAGGTTATAGTGGAGTTAATTCTAAGATAAAAACTAAATCAGGAATTTGGGGAGAGATACAAGTTAACACACCTGAGATGATTTATGCAAAAGAGTCTGAAGAGGTGGCACGGAGACTGTTAGGAGATGAACAATATGATAAAATTGCTAAAAAGACAGGTATAAAAGGTGGTTTGGGGCATAAGTTTTATGAAGAGTGGAGAGTATTAAATCCAAAATCAACTGAAGCACAAGAGATTGCTAAAAAAAGTAAAAAATATTACGAAAATATAAGGAAAATGAATGCCAATTAATAAAGGTAAGAAGTTTGCTGAAAACGATGTATATGTAGATTATCCATTTGAGGAAGTTATGTTTCGATGGAGTCATGTTTTAGAAAAAGTATATAGAAAGTTCTATGGGAAAGAAGAAGAAAAAGAAACTATTTTATATGATAATCCCTTATTTAATGAGGCTTTACGCTTTGGAGATGAGATAACTTATAATGAATATATTATAGGAAAGTTACCCGATGAGTAGTTTAATAAGAGAGAGCAGAAGGACAAAAAGATTAAGAAAATATCATAAAGCTCTTAAATTTTTAACTGAAATTTCGGTATAATATAGTTATCTTTTATTTATAATAGTTGGTTGTAGTGACAAGTTGGCGTTTGCAGTGTATTGCTGTGAGAAGAGCATAGAGTTAAATCATAAGACTGTTAGTAGTGAAGTAGGGAAACAGACCTGAAGCAGAAGTTGTTCTTAGTTTGTGAGTTGGCTTTTACGAGTCCTATTTTCTCATTGACTGTTTTCGACCCAAAGTGGATGAAGAGACATAACGAAAAGCGAAATAAGTACCAACTAGAATAAGAGGTTTAGGAGGGTTATCCCTCCTGCTTTGATTTTAGAAACTTAAAATCCTCATCACTAAAAATATCTCCACTCTTATCAAACTCCTCTTTTAAGGCTTTGACAATATGTTTCTCTCCTATCTTGACCTCTTCACTAATAGCTAAAAATGCAGAATATAGAGCTATATTTCGGATATTTGCTCCACTAAGTTTAAATCGTTTAGCAAGAAGTGTAAAATCTATATTGTGATTACTCTGTAGATTAGATTTAGGGAGAACCTTGTGCCAAATCAGCTCTCTCTCATAGGCATTTGGTATAGGGAAATCGACGATAAATCGTAATCGTCTCAAAAATGCTTCATCTATATTCTCTTTGAAATTACTAGCTAGGATAACTATCCCCTCATACTCCTCAATCTTCTGTAGCAGATAACTCACCTCGATATTGGCATATCTATCATGTGACTCTTTTACCTCTGTTCGCTTTCCAAATAGAGCGTCAGCCTCATCAAAAAATAGTATAACATCCAACTCAGATGCCAAATCAAATAGAGTAGATAGATTTTTTTCAGTATCTCCGATATATTTACTAACCATTTTCGAGAGTTCTATCTTATACAGTTCAACTCCTAGTTGATTGGCTAGGATAGATGCACCCATTGTTTTTCCTGTACCAGATGCACCCGAAAATAGCAGACTAATTCCTCTACTTTGAAAAAAATTACTATAACCCCACTCATTAAAAACCCTGTTTTGATACTTGTAGTGGGTGATAATATCTTGGAGTTGCTCTTTCTGTTTTTGAGGAAGGATAATATCATTGATAGTATGAGAGGATATTATATGTTTGGCATGTTTAGAGAGCCGTTGTGATACTTTGGAGTATCGATATGTGCCACCCTCTTTTTTGATGCTATAGAAGATTTGTCTTTTTGGCATCTCTATTGGTCTCCATATCGTCTCTGTAGAGAAGAGAGTAAGCCATGCAAACTGTTCTAATTGAGCAAATAGTCTCTCCTCTTTTCTATTTTGTGACTCTAAAAAAGTATCAAATGACTCAAAATATAGGAGTACTCCACTCAATAGAGCATCCCTAATTAGTTGAGGGAGAATCATCTCTAACTCCTCCTCTTTGAGAGCCTCTTTTGTATCTATAACTAGTAGACCAAATCCAAAGTGTGAAGCTATATTTAGAGCCTCTTCTCTTCTCTTTTTATCCGAGTAGCCATAGATATTTATGATAAAACGCTTTGAGTTATCTACACTTGATTGGATAAAGTCTATAGCTTTTGAGTCGCTATCTATTATATGATGAGGTTTAATTAGTTGAGAATAGGGTGCTAATGTTCCCTCTATATGAATATCCCCAAGTAGGTAGTTTCTAACAGAGGGGGAGACTCTAAGAGGTTGTTGAAACAGTAGCTCCTCATCACTATTAGGAGTAGATTTGATAAGAGATAAAATAGTAAGTTTAGAGGGTCTAATAAAATATTGATATAACTCTTTTTCATATTGAGGTAATAGTAGTACAAGAAGTTGAACTGTAGGATAGGGTCGGTTTAAATCATCTTGTATATAGGCATAGATTTTCTCATATTTACTATAAATTTCAGGAGCAAATAGAATAAGTAAGATATCTACCTCTAATGAGGTTAATTGAAGCTTCTCTTTGAGCCTATCTAGCATCTCTAAATCTATAGCAAATTCATCTCTATGGAGCAACTCCTGTAGTATCTCTCGACTATTGCTATTGAGAGTATGAATTTTTTTTTCCAATATATCATCTAGCTTTTTAAATGAGTTCATTCTCTATATCCTTTTGGATATTATACTCTTTGTCATTTGAAAATATAGCTATTTGGGTAGCCTAAAGTGATATTAAAATATAATATCACAGTTTAAAATACCAAATATAGGGAATAGATATGAATACCACTGCAACATTTATCTCAAACGCAATTATTGACCATATTTTTGATGTTAGACATAGTTCATATCATCAGCTCAAAGAGATTTTTGGAGTAGATATATTAGATGAACTCTCTAATTATCTAAGAAGAGAACAGGATGAGAAATTTCAGGAGAGAGTAGATGAGTTACTAGAAGATAGCAATATAGAGAAAAAAATAGCAGAGCTTGTTGCAAGAGGCTCTATTTTTAGCAAAAGTAGTCGTAGTAGTCATAGCAAATCAACTCTATGTAAACTTTTTTATGGAACAAATAGAGAACCAAATGATGCCAATGACCACTCAAAGGGGTATGGAAACAGAAGAGCTAGAGAGTTATATACAGGAACTTGTACGGTATCAATACCCAAGACACATAAAAAGGGGCAGATAAAGGGGTCTTTGTGGCAAAAGCTCATTCAGTGGGATGCCTCTTATGGAGATTTGGAGTTAAAAGAGACTCTACATCTACAAGAGGGGGAGTTTTGGGATAGAATCAATGAACTTTTTGCTCCTCTCGTATCAGAAGAGAAACAAGCACTAATTTTTATACATGGATATAATACTTCATTTGAAGAGGCATCTATTCGTGCTGCACAATTAGCTGTTGATTTGGCTCACCCTGGGATAACAGCCTTTTTCTCTTGGCCATCAAAAGGTAAGCTTTTAGGTTATCTCTCTGATGAGGCATCAATTCAATACTCTGAGGAGTATATTGCAGATTTTTTGACCAAGTTTGCTAAACATACTGAGGTAGAGAGGATTCATATCATTGCACATAGTATGGGCAATCGTGGACTTTTGGAAGCTATCAATATTATACACAGAAGAAGCCCAGAGATAGCATTTGGACAAATCATCTTGGCTGCTCCTGATGTAGATGCTGATGTATTTCATCAAAAAGCAGAGGCTTATACTTTGGTCTCTGAACAGACTACTCTTTATATATCATCAAAAGACAAAGCAGTACATGCTTCGGAGTGGATTCACTCCTACTCCAGAGCAGGGTTTACTCCACCTGTAAGTGTTGTCAATACTATAGATACTATCAAAGTAGAACAGGATGTTGACCTACTACAGTTAGGACATGGATACTTTGCAGAGCATAAAGGTCTGCTAGAGGATATGTCAAAACTGATGAGTACCAATCTACACGCCGAATATAGAGACAAACTCTCTACAGAGATAACAAAAGATACATCCCAAAGATATTGGAAATTAAAAGTCTAATTATTATCTTTGGAAAAGACTACCAACAGCCCAGAGACAATAACCAATGCAATCCCCAAAAATGTCCAAATATTTGGGATTGGGTCTCCTAGTGCTATACCTATAATAAGTGCAAAGACGATATTGGAGTAGCTAATAGTCCCTACAATTCCTGCTTTTGTCAACTCATAGGCTTTTGTCATCAAGACCTGTGAGGCAGTAGCAGAGATACCCATAACTAATACATAGAGCCATATAATCCCATCAGGCATAACAAATTCAGCAAACATAAACTCCAAACTAGCAGGAGGGGTGATATGTGGTGCAAGTAGCATCAAAATCACAGGGGCTACCGTACCAACCCCCATAAAACTCATTACAATAGCACGAGTATCATAGTAGGCTCGAAGTTCACGAATAGAGGTATAAGCCAATGCCGCACCTATGCCTGAAAAGATACCCAACATATCATATTTATCAAATGTACCACCTTCGGGTTGAGCGATAAGAACAATCCCCATAAATCCCATTACAATAGCTACTATAGCCCATCCATTTAATTTTTCATTCAAAAAGATATAAGCAAAAATTGCTACAAATATAGGAGATGTTTTATTATAAGTAACAGCCTCACCTAGTGGAATATATGCAATAATATAGAAATAAGCCAAAAGAGCCACAAATCCCATAGTTCCACGAAATAGAAGTAGTAGAGGTTTTCCCCCTATCTGTTTGAGTGGTGATTTGTAGATAGCAAACCCTACCAATGCAACACCAAATACATTTCTAAAAAATGTCACCTCCACAGGTGGTAAAACTTGGCTAACAACCTTTGCAAATCCACCCATTATAGCAAATGAGAGAGATGCCAATAGCATAAATAGAACACCTCTATCTATGCCCAATATATATTTTTTCAAATATGACCTTTCTGATTTTTCGGAACTATATCATATTTGGGTACAAAACTCTTTTAATAGCTATTGCTCTTAATCTAAATTTAAGTTATTTATGTGAGAATATTGTTTTTTTATATTTAATAACTTAAGGCAAACAGATGAATACAGAGTGGTTTATAGAGTATGATAATGGTAAAACAGCAGGTCCAATTTCAACATCAGAAGCAAAAAAATATGTAAGAGATGATAATAGTGGTTTTGCATGGAAAGAGGGTTTTAGTGATTGGAAAGCTATGAGAGATGTAGCAGAGCTTCAACCAAGAACTAATAGTTTATATGGAGGAAAAGGTTTGACACCACCACCATCAAGAGCTATGGGTGTAGCTTTTGAAAAAGCAGATGAGATTGATTATAAGATATTTGGTGAAGATATACAGTATGTAGAGGTAGAGCTTGACCCACATGAGTCTGTAGTAGCAGAGGCAGGGTCTATGATGTACAAAGATAGTGATATTGTTATGGATACTATATTTGGGGACGGTTCAGGCTCAAAAGCAGATAGTGGTGGTTTTTTTGATAAGTTAGTAGGTGCAGGAAAGAGATTGATTACTGGTGAGAGTCTCTTTACTACGGTATTTACTCATGAGGGAGAGGGCAAAGCCAAACTAGCTTTTGCAGCACCTTATCCTGGGAGAATTATCCCTGTTGACCTTTCGAAAATATCAGATGGTACACTTATCTGTCAAAAAGATTGTTTCTTAGCAGCAGCCAAAGGGGTCTCTATAGGTATTCACTTTCAAAGAAAGATATTAACAGGACTCTTTGGAGGTGAGGGGTTTATTATGCAGAAACTAGAGGGTGATGGTATGGTATTTATCCATGCAGGTGGAATGTTAAAAGAGATAGAGCTAAAAGCAGGTGAGACTATACATCTCGATACAGGTTGTTTAGTTGCTATGGAGCCTCAGGTAGAGTTTGACCTAGAACAAGCAGGTGGAATCAAAACAGGTCTATTTGGTGGAGAGGGATTCTTCTTTGCTAGATTACAAGGTGAAGGGAAAATATGGATACAGTCTCTACCATTTTCACGATTGGCAGGTAGAATGTTGTCTGCGGCACCTCAAAGAGTAGGCAATAGTGATGTTGGTGAGGGTTCTGCTCTTGGGGCGATTGGAGATATGGTAATGGGGAGTAGGAATTAATCCTACTCTATATAGTGAGTCCCTAGACTCTCTTTGCGTTTTAGTGCAGCCTCAACAATTGCAGAGGCTGTATTGAGTCTAAGCTCTAGTAGTCGTCCTATATCTCTATTTTTCATATCATAGATGATATTTTTTGCTTTTAGTAGAGATTTTTTTGTTCTAATAATCCCTATATCCTCCCACATGATTTTCCTCAATCTATCTTTGTACTCATCATCATTTTCATGATGGACGATAGTTTTATATTTTTTGTCAAAAATTGGTAGAGTAGTTTTAGTATGCTGTTTTGATAATATATGTTCTACGGCTCTTTTGGCAAAAACAACCCCCTCTAGTAGCGAATTTGATGCGAGGCGATTAGCGCCATGAACACCTGTAGATGCGGCTTCACCTACAACATATAGACCCTCTATCCCCTCTACACAACCATCTGTATCTGATTTGATTCCACCTACTGCATAGTGAAATGCTGGAGAGATAGGGACTCTATCTTTTGGAAAGTTATAACCTATCGCTTCAAAGCTTTTTGTAATATTTGGAAAACGCTTGTGAAACCAACCACTCTCAAACATAGAAAAGTCCAAATATACCTCTTCACCTGTTTTTCTCTTGTGGTCAAATATTGCACGGCTTACTATATCACGACTAGCTAACTCTCCTCTCTCATCATAATCAAATAGAAACCGTCTACCATCCTCTGCTACTACAAAAGCACCCTCTCCTCGCAAAGCTTCGGTCAGAAGTAGTTTTCTCGCAAATGGTGTTTTGACAAATACGGTAGGGTGGAATTGCATCATCTCCATATCAGCTAACTCTATCCCTTTTTCTACACATATTCCGTGAATATCCGAAGAGACTGTTCGTGAGTTTGTATTGAACTGATATAGAGAACCAACCCCACCAGAGGCGATAATTATATCATCTGCATAGATGGTCTCATGTCTATGGTTTACTAATGCTTTGACCCCAAAACATCTACCATCCTCTATAAGCAGGTCATATACTAGAGTGTTTCTCTGTAGCATATGTTGATTCTCTACCATCATAAAATAGTGCATATATCGCCCAGTTGCATCCCCTCCTGCGTGAACAATTCTCTCTGCTGAGTGGGCGGCCTCTTTGGTGTAGAGTAGATTTCCACTCTCATCACAATCAAACTCCATACCTCTACTGATAATATCTTTGGTTGTCTCAATAGATGTACGACTCATTATCTCAACAGCTTTTTGATTATTGTGAAATGCTCCTGCTATCATTGTATCTGCTACATGTAGTGGGATGTCATCTTCTCCTAAAGCTGTCACCATGCCTCCTTGAGCATAAAAGGTATTACACTCCCAAGGAATATCTTTGCAAACTACTAAAACATTTTTGCTTTTTGGTAGATTCATAGCAGCGTATAGACCTGCTGCACCTGCACCGATTATCAATATATCATACTTTTTCACTTCCATTACCCTTTTTTATTCGATAAAACCGAATCTACATCTGTGACCCAATAAGGGTCAGCCTTGTATCCACATCCAGATAGTAACAAAAAGCAAAAAGATGTTATAATCAACAGATGAAAAGTGCTAACTCTATTATTTCCCATATACTTCACCTACCTCAATTCAAAACACTTAAGAGTCACTACTGTTATCAAAAGTTTATCTCACTTCTTGCCCCAAGATTTCAAAAGGCAATAGCCTTTGTTTATATGCGTCAAGAGATTCTATTTGTTGCATTATCTCACCCTGGGTTCAAAATGGAGCTTAATTATAATAAAGATTTATTAAAAAATCTTTTAACCATGTTAGCAAAACAGGATGAGAAGTGTAAAAACCTAAAAGTGAGTAAGGTAGTGCTATTTAACTCCAAGCACAATAGCATAATAAAAGAGAAGAGTATAGAAGATACAGTTCCTCACTATGAGGAGATGTCCTTTGGGGAGTTTGAGATTAATAGTGAAGATGAGGATTTAATAGAGGCTTTTGAGAGGATTAGAGAGTCTATTGAAAATCAAATATAAGGAAAAAAGATGATATATTTTATAGGAGCAGGTTCAGGAGACCCCGACCTCATCACTATCAAAGCCCAAAAGATATTAAAAAAAGCTGATGCAGTTCTATATACAGGCTCACTTGTACCAAGAGAGGTTTTGAATTGGTGCAAGGATGATGCTCTCATAGTAGATTCACAAGGGATGAGATACCCTGAAATATTTGCATTTTTAGAAGAACATAGAGACAAAATAGTAGCAAGAGTCCACACAGGTGACCCCTCTTTGTACTCGACTATTGCCAAACAGATAAGTTTTCTAAAAGAAAAAGGAATAGAGTATGAGGTTATAGCAGGAGTTACAGCATCATTTGGGGCTAGTGCTAGTTTGGGGATTGAGTACACCATCCCTGCTGTCTCTCAAACTCTCATTATCACTAGAATAGAGGGACGAACTCCAAATCCTGAAAAATTAGAGAATATCTTGGCTTGTAAAAACTCCTCTTTGGTCTTTTATCTCTCGATAGGACTAATAGAAAAACTAAAAAACAAGGCTTTGGAGATGGGTTATAGTCCTGATACTCCATGTTGGATAGTTGAAAAAGCCACATGGAGAGATGAAGCTATTTACAAAGGAACAATATCAGATATAGGGGAGAAAGTTTCACATATCAAGGGGATTGCACTTATACTTTTTGGGGATTTTCTCTATCAGGAGGAGAGGGAAGAGTCGCATCTGTATGTTAAACCGTTATTAAAAGATAAAATTTCAATTTGAGAGCAAACTCTGTAAAATAGGAATTCATGTATAATTCCATCAATCTAATTTGATGGAACAGCCAATGACAATTATCAATATACTAAAAGATAGCAACTATAAACTAACCCAATTTAAAAAAGAGCAAGTAGAGGAGTTAGAAAACTCTATATTTCAAAAAAAGCTAAAAAAAGGGGATGCTCCCTACATCAAGTGTAAGGTACGCAATAAAGATATAAAGTTAACGCCTGAAGAGATAGTAAGACAACTTTTTTTAATTCAACTTCACCAAGATTATGGTTACTCTTATAATAGAATGCAGGTTGAGTTTATTGTATATTTTGGTACTCAAAAAAAGAGGGCTGATATTGTGGTAATGGATAAGATTCAGCCAACAGTTCCCTATATCGTTATAGAAGTCAAAAAGCCAAAGCTCAAAGATGGAAAGGAGCAGTTAAAGAGTTATTGTAACTCTACGGGGGCTACTATGGCTATTTGGAGCAATGGGGAGCAGACGGTTTATTATCATAGAAAAGAGCCAAACTATTTTGAGCCAATTCCTGATATTCCATCTACTCATCAATCATTAAAGGATATTCTCAAAGAGGAGTTTACCATTGATGACCTTATCAAAAAGGATATTCTTAAAACTCAAAAGCGAAGTTTGAAAAATATTATTTTGGATATGGAGGATGAAGTTTTAGCCAATGCAGGGGTTGATGTTTTTGAGGAGGTTTTTAAACTTATATTTATTAAGCTTTTTGATGAGCTTCAAAATACAAGAAAACAGACCAAAAATTTGGAGTTTAGAAACTATGGAGAGAGTGATAGTGAGCTAAAAGAGAAAATCTGCTCTATTTTTGAAAAGGCAAAAGATAAGTGGAGTGGAATTTTTAAAGAGGACGATACTATTGAGTTAACCCCCTCTCATTTAAGTGTATGTGTAAGTTCGCTTCAAGATGTTAAGCTTTTTAACTCAAATTTGGATGTGATTGATGATGCGTTTGAGTATTTGGTAAATAAAAATGCAAAAGGGGAAAAGGGGCAGTATTTTACCCCAAGATATGTAATAGATATGTGTGTCAAGATGTTAAATCCACAAGAGCATGAGTATATGATAGATACTGCAAGTGGAAGTTGTGGTTTTCCAATTCATACCGTTTTTGATGTGTGGAAAAAAATCTATGCAGATATGAAGATAGAAGAGTCACACCTTTTTACAGCCGATAAAAAAGAGTATAGGGCTTTGGATTATGTTAAAGAGAGAGTTTTTGGTATAGATTTTGATAAAAAGACGGTTCGAGTGGCAAGAATGCTTAATATTATCGCAGGAGATGGACACACAAATGTACTAAATCTAAATTCGCTAGATTTTGAGAGATGGGATGAAGTGACAAAAGATGAGGAGTGGCAAGATAGCTATTTTGAGGGGTGGAGACGATTTAAAAAGCTACGAGCTAAAAAGAGAGAGAATAAAGCTTTTTGTTTTGATATAGTTATGGCAAATCCACCCTTTGCAGGAGATATAAAAGAGAGCAGAATTTTACACCGTTATGAACTTGGCAAAAAAACAAATGGAAAATATCAATCTAAAGTTGGGCGAGATATACTTTTTATAGAACGAAACCTAGATATGCTTAAAAGTGGTGGACGAATGGCTGTAGTTTTACCACAGGGGCGATTTAATAACTCTAGCGATAAATATATACGAGATTTTATTAGTGAGAGGTGTAGAATTTTAGCTGTAGTTGGGCTTCATGGAAATGTATTTAAACCCCATACAGGCACAAAAACAAGCGTTTTAATTGTGCAAAAATGGGATAAAAAGCTCTGTCCTAGAGTGGAAGATTATCCAATATTTTTTGCCACTATGCAGAAACAGAGTAAAGATAATAGTGGAGAGAAGATTTATCTAAAAAATGAAGATGGAACAAATAAGCTTGATAGCCATGACCACTTGATAGTTGACCATGATTTATTTAATCATAATGGAGTAACCAAAGATGGGATAGCAGAAGCATTTATGGAGTTTGGGAAAAAGGAGGGGTTCTCTTTTTTGGGAAAGAGTTAAGCCCATTTAATAAAGTTCGATATAGGGCTTTATTGGATGGGTTGGAGATTTCGGAATTAATGCTTAGTGAGGTTTTAAAAGATAATGAAAGTTTTAGATTTGATGCTGAATTTTTTAGTAAAAAGTTTATTTTGATTGATAAAATATTAAATAAATATAATCATTTAGATGAAATAGCAGATACTTATGAGTTACATTCAAATGGTTCATTTGCTAGTGTTTTTGATATATTACATGATGGTAATGAAACTTCAATTAATTATATTAAATCTACAAATATTGGTGATTTTTTTATTGAAGGTGAATTAGAAAAAATCTCATTAACTGCACATAAGAAATTATCAAAAACTAAAACAGTATTGGGTGATATATTAACAGCACGAACTGGTAAGGTTGGAGGAGCTTCACTTATTACAAATGAATGGATAAATTCAAATTCAAATCAAAATGTAGTAAATATAAGATTAAAGACTAAAGAAATATTATCTATGTATTTAGTAACATTTTTAAATTGTTCATATGGAATTAATCAGTTTTTACAAGCTTCAACAGGAAATGTGCAACCGTGGTTAAATTTATCATTATTAAGAAAAGTAAAAATCCCAATATTTTCAAATACTTTTCAAACTCAAATAGAAAATTTAGTAAAATCAGCATATCAAAAACTAGAAGAGAGCAAAACCCTATATAAACAAGCCGAAAACTTACTTTTAAAAGAGCTAGATTTATTAGATTTTAAACCAACTACTCAAAATATCTCTATAAAATCATTTAGTGAGAGTTTTGGAAGTAGTGGACGGTTGGATAGTGAGTATTATCTGTCTAAGTATATTGAATATATTGAAATTTTAAAAAACTATAAATATGGTTGGAAGCCTATACAAGAGATTTTGACTAATGATATAAAAAGTGGAACAACTCCTAAAGGCATTATAAAAAAATATATACCAAATTCAAATTATTTCTTTAGAGCAGAAGCTTTTAATAATGATTTGACACTTACTTATGAAAATCTATATAGTATGAGTGATAAGATATTTCAAAATTATCCTAATCTTAAAGTAAATAAAAATGATATTTTAGTATCAATGACAGGTACTATTGGAAGCGTTGCAATAGTTACAAAAAAAATAGATGGAATTATTAATCAGAATATAGTCAAATTATCGGCAAATAAAGAGATAATTAATCATACTGTTTTAGCTCTATATATTAAAATTGTAGGGAAAACACTATTAACAAGAGAACAGACAGGTAATGTTCAACCCTATGTTAATATACCTAATTTTTCTAATCTGATTGTTCCTCTAATTGATAAACAAATCCAAACCCAAATAGAAAATAAAATAAAAGAGTCCTTTAGATTAAAAGAGAAGTCTAAAGAGCTTTTGGAATTGGCTAAGAGGGGTGTGGAAGTGGCTATTGAGGAGGGGGAAGAGGTGGCGATTAAATTTATAAAGGAAAAGAGATGAAAATAGAATATTTAGAGATAAAGAATTACAAACAATTCAATAATCTAAAATTAGATTTGACCTATCCAAAAGGACACAAAAAAGAGGGCGAACCACTAGATAAGATTTGTATTATTGGACAGAGTGGAACGGGAAAAACTAATATATTAAATGTTATTAAAAACAAAAAAAATGATAAAAATATAAAAATCTCATTTATTCAAAATAAAATCTCTGATTATGAAAGAATTTATCTATTTCCTGCTGAAAAGAATTTTTCTTTAATAAAAAAAGAAGATTCAGAGATTTCAGAAGATGATGAAATGGTTTTAAAGGAATTGGAAGAATGGTTAAATTATGGAACACATCATAGTTCTCAAAAATATTTACTATCTAAGTCTATTGATGCTATAAAAAATCAATATTCATCAAAAGATAATTTTTTTGAAGATGAAGACTCATGGATAGTACTAAAAGAAAAAATAAACAATTATGAAAAAGAAAAAACAGCTTATACAAAAAAAATATTTAATAAAATGATGTATAATGAAAACTATTCTAAAGAAGACTCTATCAGAGATATGAAAAAATGGGAAAGTGAAAACGAAAATATCCTAGAAAAAATAGCAGATGATATAAACTCTATTATCAAAAAATTCAACTTAGAATTAAAAATAGATGAAGAGACAAATAGCTATGAAGAGTTGATTATCAAAGACCTCTCTAATGGCAATATTATAAATTATGATGAGGTTAGTACAGGAACAAAAAATCTACTCTCGACCTTTATACCTCTAAAAAGCTATAATCCAAAAGATAGTATTATTTTGATAGATGAACCCGAAAACTCATTCTATCCTGATATTCAAAGAGAACTAACAGACCTATATATGAGCGTAGGAGAGAATAATCAACTTATAATGGCTACTCATTCACCTTTGATTGCTTCTAGCTTTGAGCCTTGGGAAGTGGTAGAGTTGAAATTTGATGAGAATAATCAGATTTATAGAGAGTTGTATTATGAGGGGGAGAATCATATTGATAATTATTTTCTAAATCCTCAACTTTTGACTTGGACGAGTATTCTTACTAGGATTTTTGATTTAAATGAGGATTCAAATTTTGATATTAGAGAGAAAGAGCTTAGAAAATATGCTTCTCTTGATATGGAGCTTAGAAAAATTACCGATAAAAAAGAGAAAATGAAAAAATTTGAAGAGCTAATGAGACTCTCCGAACTGTTGGGATTGAGCGACAATGAGGAAAATTGACAAGAGTATAATTCTCTCTAAGAATTATGAGATTTGGTTAGAGAGTTTGGGTGATGAACATCCTAAATATAATAGTTCTAATAATAAATTTTATAATGATATTAAAATGAGTCTGCTCTATTGTCAAAATGGTCTTTGTGCTTATACAGAGGAGGCTTTGTGTGATATTGAATTAATCAAAGTTGAGAATTGGGATGATGAAAAGTATATTACAGATTTGAGCAGTCAAGATTTGATTTGTGGGGATTTAGACCATTTTGATGAACGACTAAAAGATAAACAGGCTTGGTTGTGGAGTAATCTGTTTTTTGTGCAAGGAGATATTAATCGGAAAGTCAAACGAGATAAACCGATAAAAAGTATACTTAAACCCGATTCTAATGAGTATGATGAGTTTAAATATCTACAGTTTCATCACAAAACCAATGAATTTATTCCTAATGTTAATTTGAGTCAAGCAGAAAAAGATGAGGTAAATCACATGATTGATATTTTAGGACTCAATAGGGTTAAATTTAAAAGGAAAAGACAAATTTTGAGGATTAGAAAAGCATTTGAACATGGTTTGGAGTTAGAAGAGCCTTATGAGTATATTACTTCTTGGAGAATGACTTTGGAAAATCTAAAAGAAGAGTCTAAACTTTTAGAAGGAGATATAGAAAATGACTAAAGATTTAACAACCTCATCCATAAGCAGACAAAATATCTTAAATAATAGTTATGCTTTAGAAAAAGTAGAGTTATATTTGGCTCTTGGTGGAATTACTTGGAAAGATGAAAGAATATTTACAAAAGCTAAAGTTGCTCAACTACTGCAAGTGGATATAAGAACAATAAGCAGATATTTAGAACAACATAGAGAAGAATTAACCAAAAATGGTTATAGAATTTTAAAAAATTTAGAGTTAAAGGAGTTCAAAGAGTATGTCTCGGACATTTATGTCCTAGACATGCTTAAAACCCCGTCATTAAGTATTTTCTCTTTTAGGGCTGTACTGAATTTGGCTATGCTTATAACGGAAAGCCAAAGAGCAAAAGCGATAAGAAGCAAGATATTAGATATAGTTTTAGATGTAATGGCTCAAAAATCAGGTGGACATATAAAATATATAAACCAAAGAGCAGAAGATTATCTACCTGCTTCATACAAAGAGTTTAGTTATCGACAAGAGTTTACTAATGCCTTGGATTACTATTTGGATATGGGCAAGTTTAAATATGCAAAATACACAGATAAAATCTATCAGATTGTGTTTTTGGAAAATGCAAAAGAGTATAAAAAGATACTTGAATTAGAAAAAAAAGATAGATTAAGAGATACACTCTATTCGGAGGTTTTAAATATTATCTCTAGTATTGAAAATGGTATTGCCCAAGAGATGAGAGATGAGTTTGAGAAATTGGGTAGAAAATTAAAACCAAAAGAGGTAGATGAACTGTTTAAAAAAGCTGAAAACAATCCATATTTAAAACCAATGATAGAGGATGCAAGGGTAAAAATGGCGAGTAGAGATTTATGTTTTAGAGATGCTCTGCATGAAAAATTGAAAAACTATATCCAATCTGTACCAAAAAGTGATTTTGATAAATTTTTGGGAGAGATAAGTAAATCGCTTGAAGAGAGACTATCTAGCCCTGAAACATTAGCTGTTTTAAAAAGATTAAAAGATAGATAATGAGTAGGGAGTTTTTTTATTTTGATACCATCCATGCTATAAAAGTACATGATTGGATTATTGAAAATAGTGGTGGATTAGAGGGTAATAGAGAGATAGGTTTATTAGATAGTGCATTAACTCATATCCAAAATGATTTATACTATCCTACATTTGAGGAGAAGCTAAAACATCTGATTATTGCTGTAAATAAATTTCATCCATTTGCTGATGGCAATAAAAGGTCAAGCTTAGTATTGGGTGCATACTTTTTAGAGTTAAATGGTTATGACCATTGTGTTGATAAATTTATCTTTGAGATGGAAAATATTGTTGTTTGGTTAGCAGAGGGAAAAATTGATGATGATTTACTTTTGGATATTGTAACTTCAATTATTAATGAGGATGAGTTTAATGAATCTATAAAATTGAGATTATTAGAAGCTATAGGATTTTAAAATGGAGAAAAAAAGATGAAAATAGCAATAATAACAATAAACCAACCAAGCCTAAATAGTGCCTGTAGATTACTCTCTTATCTAAAAGAGCATCAAATAGATGTATATGGCAAAAAGGGATTAACTCATAATCTAAAAGAGTTACATATCTATAATAAGTTGGATGATATTTTGCCAATGGTGTGGGAGAGATATGATGCTATTATCTGTATATTGGCTATGGGGGCAGTGGTTCGCAAGATAGCACCTCTTTTAAAAGATAAATCAACTGACCCTGCTATAGTTGTTATTAATTTGGCATTAGATAGAGTTGTTCCTCTGCTTAGTGGTCATCTAGGGGGAGCAAATAAGTTAGCTGATAGTATCGCTTCTGCTCTACCTAACTGTATCAATTTTATCTCAACAGCTACAGACCAAACCAAGACTTTGGCATTTGAGATGTTGGCTCAAAAAAGAGGTTGGGGGATAGAGAATCTAAAGGCTTTGGCTAGGATTTCAAATAGACTACTAAACAGAGAGATAGTAAAAGTAGCTACCTATCCAAATATATTTAACTCTATTCCTAATAGAGATAATTTGAAGTTGGTAGATTTTGAAAATTTGGATTTAGATATAGTGGTTATCTCTCCTATTATAGAGTCAAAAAGTTTAACTTTTAGACCAAAACTCTATTTGGGGATAGGTTGTAATCGAGATACCTCTTTTGAGATAATAGAAGAGAGCATAAAGCTTTTTTTGGAGAAGTATATGCTCAGAATATCAGATATAAAAGCTCTTGGCTCATTTGAAGCTAAAAAAGATGAGGTTGGACTACTAGAATTTGCACAAAAATATAATCTACCAATAGAGTTTTATAACAGAGAGGATATAAACGCATTAGAAAATAAGTTCTCCAAATCTGCATCTACTAAGTTCTTTGGGCTTAAGGGGGTAGCTGAACCTAGTAGCATTTTGGTTTCGGAGTATAGAGAGCTTATTATTAAAAAAGAGGTCTATTTTAAATCAGTTACGGTTGCAGGGGCTTTGTGACTATTTTTTAGCACAATCTAATCCAAATTTATTTCCTTTTCTCATTTGATTATATTAAAAAAATATAATCGTTGAAGTGTGGTTTTAATTGTTTTTGTTAACTTAAAATAAGTATATAAATAATATTTTACACACTTAATTATTGAGTATTATTAATACCTTGATAATCAAGTGTATTAATATATTTTTGCATACTTAATATAAGTGTCTAAAGGCTATGATTTCATCACATAAGAGATGATTTTGAAAAGAAATTAATTTTTTCAATACAGATGGATTTTATAGATTCTTATGAAAAGTTGAAAGAAGTAATATATAAACTTTTTTAATAGCATTCAAATTTTTCAAAACAGCTTACTTTATACAAAAGCATGATATAAAGCCAAAAAATTTTACAAAGAGCAATATAATGGCGAAAAAACTATATATCTTAAGTAGTGGTGCAGGTGGCACTAAGTATATGACAACTGAGGCACTAGAGGCATTAGATGAGTGTGAAGTGGTAGTGGGATATAGAAACTATGTCAAAGAGCTAAAAGAGCTAATAGGTGATAAACCTGTTTTTATGTCGGGAATGACCAAAGAGATAGCAAGATGCCAAGAGGCTATAAACTATGCCAAAGAGGGTAGGACTACATGTATTATCTCTAATGGGGATGTTAATGTCTTTGGTATGGCTACACTCGTAGTAGAGCTTGTGGAGGAGCAGGGGCTTTGGGATGAGGTAGAGATTGTATCTATCGCAGGGGTTACTTCGTTTTTGGCTACTGCTTGTCGGATTGGTGCGCCTATTAGTCAGGATTTTGCTGTGATTTCTCTCTCTGATAAGCTTACTGATATTGATGTAATAGACAAGAGAGTGCGAAACTGTTTTGATGCTGATATGATTCTAGGGATTTATAACCCCAAATCCAAAAAACGAATTTTACCCTATCAAAATTTTTTAAAGGCTATGAGTGAGGGGGAGGAGAGGATAGCTATTATTGCATCTCATGTAGGCAGAGACAAAGAGAGAGTAACTATTACAACTACAACCGATTTGATAGCACATGATATAAAACATCCTGAGATTACTATGTCTACTCTAATTATTGTGGGGAACTCTCAAACGAAATTGACATCTAATGGGCTTGTTTTGACTCCTAGGGGGTATCTCAATAAGTATAAGATGAGTGGAGAGCTTAGAGAAAAATGAGAAATAGAGGATTTTGTATCTCTGCTGTAGCATCCAATCAAGGCAAAACCATTTTGACTACGGCTCTATTGTGGCATTTTCGTAGTGGAGTGCGTCCTTTTAAGATTGGGCCTGATTTTATTGACCCACAGTTTCACAAGATGGTTTGTGGAACGGATTCTGTTAATTTAGACACTTTTATTATGAGTGAGGAGCAGGTTAAGTGGCTCTATTATCACTATAAAAAAAAGGTCTCTATTTTAGAGGGAGTTATGGGATTTTATGATGGAGAGAACAAGGGGTGTAGTGCTTATAGTGTATCTAAACTTCTTAATATTCCTACTATTTTGATTTTGGATGGGGGTGGGAGTTATATTACTGTCTCTGCCGTTTTGAAGGGTATGTTGGAGTACAAAACAGATAATACTATAAAAGCAGTTGTTTTAAATAATCTCTCTTCTGTTATGCACTATCAACTGATAAAAAAGCAGATAGAAAATGACCATCCTCATATAGTTGTGCTTGGTTGGATAAAAAAGAGTCTATCATCACTTCAAGATACTCATTTGGGACTTGATTTGGATGATTTATCCCAAATAAGGCATATAAGCCAAGAGGTATTAGAGCATATAGAGTTAAAAAAGCTCTACAAGGTCTATTTACCTTTGAGTAAGAGAAGGTATCAACGATACCCATTTAAAAAAAGAAAAAAATTAAATCAAAAATTGGCTATAGTAAATGATAAAAATTTCTCCTTTTTATACTATGATAATCTCTGCTACCTAAAAGAGATATACAAAGAGGTGGTTATTATAGATTCAACAAAAGATGAGGTTATCCCCTCTGATTGTGATGGAGTCTATATATGTGGTGGATATGTAGAGACTCAAAAAGCATATGAAAATATCAAAAACTCTACTAATTTCAAAAACTCTCTAATTGCTCATAGCCAAACAAAACCTATCTATGCAGAGTGTGCAGGGCTACTCTATCTCTCCAATAGAGTTGGAGACAAAGAGATGAGTGGGATTTTGGATATTGAGTTTATTTTGGAGAAGAGATTTAATAGATTGGGGTACTATTACAACAAAGAGGGGATAAAGGGTCATGCTTTTCACTATACCAAACCCACAGAAGAGACACTAAAAAAGGGGTTTGATACTTTGAGTAAAACGCCTAATGGCAAGGGTACTTTTGGGAGTTGGGGTAGAGATAAAATTTTTGGCTCTTATCTACATAGGATGTTTCGTGGAATTAAAGTGATTCTTTAGTATAATCACGCTAAATAAAATAAGGATATAAATGAGTGCCTTAAGAGACAAACGAATGAGTATAGATGAGGCAGTAGAACTTATCGAAAAAGCAGACCTAAAAACCTTGGGCAAGATGGCAAGAGCAAGAAAAAAAGAGCTACACCCCAAAGGAGTAACCACTTTTGTAATAGATAGAAACATCAACTATACAAATGTCTGTTGGGTTGATTGTAAATTTTGTGCATTTTATCGCCATGAGAAAAACGATGATGCCTATATTTTGAGTTTTGATGAGATAGACCAAAAGATAGAGGAGCTGTTAGCCATAGGTGGCACACAGATACTCTTCCAAGGTGGAGTTCATCCAAAACTAGAGATAGAGTGGTATGAGGAGTTAGTAGAGCATATTCACCAAAAGTACCCAACTATTACTATTCACGGCTTCTCTGCTATAGAGGTTGATTATATAGCCAAGCGTTCAAACATCTCTATTTCAGAGGTCTTAGAGCGACTTCATGCAAAAGGGTTAGCCTCAATCCCTGGGGCAGGTGCAGAGATATTATCTGATAGGGTTAGAGACATCATAGCACCCAAAAAGCTTGACAAAGATACTTGGTTAGAGGTGCATAGAGAGGCTCACAAGCTAGGAATCAAATCTACAGCCACTATGATGTATGGAACAGTAGAGACAACACGAGAGATAGTTGAGCATTTTGATTTGATTCGTAAGCTCCAAGACGAAACGGGTGGATTTAGAGCTTTTATTATGTGGTCATTTCAGAGTGATAATACCAAGCTAAAAGAGGAGATACCAACCATCCAAAAGAGTACTCCCAACCAATATCTACGATATTTAGCAGTTGCAAGGCTATTTTTGGATAATGTTCCAAATATACAGAGTTCGTGGGTAACACAAGGCTCATATATTGGTCAGATGGCGTTACAGTTTGGAGCAAATGATTTGGGTTCGACTATGATGGAAGAGAATGTTGTCTCCTCAGCAGGGGCTACTAACTCTATGAATCAGAGTGAGATGATTAAACTAATTCGTGATATTGGTGAGCATCCTGCAAAGAGAGATACAGCTTATAAAATTTTGGAGAGATTTTAGATGAAAAAAATAGTGATTTTAATGATAATAATACAAGGAGTATTAATGAGTGCAGTGTTAGAGCAGATAAAAGTAAAAAAACAAGAAGTTCCTTTTATATTTGAAGAGGATAAAAATTTACCAATTGTCTCTATGCAGTTGATTTTTAAAAACTCTGGAACGCTAACTGATACCAAAGATGGTTTAGTTCAACTAACAGCAAAACTACTAAATGAGGGAACAAAAAAAGATGGAAGTGTAGGATTTGCCACCAAACTAGAAAACAGAGCCATAACACTTAGCACTCATGCAGGAGCAGAGACATTTGTAATAGAGTTGGGTGCATTAAAAACAGAATTTGCCTATGGTTTGGAGCTACTAAAAGAGCTTTTAGCAGACCCAAACTATACCAAAGAGACGCTCCAAAAGATACAAACCCAAACTATCGGTGTCCTAAAGAGAAAAGAGAGTGATTTTGACTATATCTCAAACCTAAAGATGAAAGGTATGATATTCCCCAACACCCCACTAGCCAAACCCTCACTCGGAACTGTAAAAAGCGTCGAATCCATAACTATTGAGGATATAAAAAAACATATCACAGAGCATTTGGGATTAGAAAATGCGATAGTGGTAATGGGTGGAGATTTAAATCAAACCGAAGCCTCCAAAATGACAAAAGAGATACTAACTCAATTCCCATCTGTAAAATCCGTAGATATAAAAACCATGACCCCAATAGGAAAAAAACAGATAAAAGAGACAATAGCCAAAAGCGAACAAGCATACATCTACT